>ERZ827524.788-NODE-788-length-37673-cov-3.578021_pt1 | contig 37673 bp, 23 predicted proteins | sample MGYA00519702_ERZ827524 | MGnify/ENA primary metagenome ERZ827524 (study PRJEB31778, sample SAMEA3449341) | human gut metagenome | biome: human gut; feature: human-associated habitat; material: faeces | place: United Kingdom | collected 2010/2012 ...
TTCAGCCGCTTGACTTTTTTGGTTTCATCCGTAGCCTGTGTGACCGCATAAATAAAATCTCCGTCATCCATATAAAGATTACTGTATTCCAACGGAATAAACTGCACTGTCTTTTCCCGCTGTTCTTTGGTCATTAATTGACGCCATATAATATCAAACGGTGTTGTTACCACACGGTTGGACCCCACAAAAGAAGAAAAACTGCCTTCCGGGGTAAACTGCATAATCCCGTTAACCTGCCCTCTCGCTACCACAAATAATCTGCCTGCGCTGTCTACCGCCAGCTTACGAGGATAAAAGACGTATCCTTCTCCAAACACATCGTTCTCTTCTACTGTAATGTTTTTTACCCACTGCCTGCTTTCCGTTAAAACAACCACTCGATTGTTTTCGGTATCCGCAACATACAGATTTCCGTTTTGATCCGCAAAAACACCCTCGGGCTTCTGAAAATTCTGCTTTTCTCCGTCCGCGGTAAAACTGCTTATTTCTTCCAAAACAATACCGTCTGCGTTTAATACCAAAATCCGGGAATTTCCGGTATCCGCTAAATATAATTTTCGGTCCGCGCCGATACAGATATCCCCCGGAGAGGATAATCCAAGTTTAACCACCTTGTCAATTAAAAAAGGGGCGGGACATTCTACTTGTCTTTCCTCACTCTGATAGGAAATATAATGGAAAGAGCGGTAAGGCACATATGCCGATACGTTAAAAGCAGAAACCATAGCCATGGTACATGCTGCTGTACATATCATACTAGCCAGACGCCTGCCGTGTTTTTTCATACAAAAGAGCATGTTGTTCCGCCAAGTGCTCTGACAGAAACATCCAATGCCCGCGTCACCACCTTTTATCAAAATTCCATCCGACTTATTTGATACCAGACGCCGTCATCGTTTCCATAATCTGCGACTGAGATAAAATAAAAAACAATATCGGAACAATCATTATCACCACTCCGACCGCAGCCCCGGCACCTGCACGAGCAATTCCGCCGGCAACAACCTGACTCAGTGCATATGGCAGCGTCTTCAGTTCTTCACGATAAATATACGGAGAGCTGGATATACTCCAAAGCGACTGAAAAGAAAAAATTGCCAACGTGAGCCAAGCCGGTTTTACATTCGGTACTACAATACGGAATAATATTCCGTATTCGCTTGTGCCGTCGATACGCGCAGCATTCAATAAATCCTCCGGTATCTGCACCATAAACTGCCGCATCAAAAACAATCCCAAACTGGTGGCAGCCGCCGGTATGATCAGCGCAAGATAACTGTCAATCCAACCGAGTGCCGACATCGTAAGATAATTTACAATATCACCGACCAGAGGAGTAAACATCAGCGCCGCAGTCACCAGTCCGAACAATGCACCCATGAACGGAGCTTTGCTTTTTGCCAGAGGAAAAGCCGCCATAGAGCAGACCACAATGTTCAAAACCGTGCCGCAGACTGAAATCAAAATCGTATTAAAAGCGTATCTTGTAAACGGCACCCATGAACTGTTCATCAAATCGAAAAGCATTTTAAAGTTCCCGATTGTCGGATTTTGAACAAAAAATCGCGGCGGATATAAGTATAGTTCACTGGTCGGTTTAAAAGCCTGGCTTACGGTCATAACCAGCGGCAACACGCTGAAAAGTCCGAAAACTGCCAACAGGATAACGATGAAACAAGTCACTGCCTTGGAGCGATTTGCATGTTTTCCTGTCCTGCCGTGATGTAACATAATGAGGACCATTCCTTTCTTTTGACTCAAGCGATTCCTTCGATTCGATTATACAGAAATCACCCGGATTCGCTGTATCGGCAGCTATTTTCCAATCCTTTTCACCAATATCTGTGCAAGCCGATTCACAGCAATACAAAGCAAGAACAGAATAACGGCGATTGCGCAGGCATAACCACGCTGAAATCGGATAAAGCCGTAATCTCGGAGATGATGCATAATTGTATGAGTCGCATAGCCCGTGCTCGGGAAACCGGTCATTGCCGTAATGACTGCTTCCGCACCAAAAGCACCGGTAATCGATAAAATAACCGATAAAATCAAATGCGGTGTCATTGCCGGCAAAGTAATGTGCCAAAGCTCCTGAAATCGATTTTTAATTCCGTCTACCAACCCTGCTTCAACGATACTGCGGTCAACCGTACTGAATCCGGCGCGCATTGTTAAAAACGAAGTACCGAGACTAACCCATAACTGTACAATGATAACCACCGCCATCATATATCGGGTATCCTTCAGCCAAATAATCGGCTCCGAAACAAACCCTAAGCGAAGCAAAAAGCTGTTTAAATAACCGTAAATGTCTCCATCAAATATCAGCATCCAAACAGCAAAGGCGTTTCCCGAAATAGACGGCGCATAGAACACCAACGTCATCAGCTCCCGGATACCTTTTGGAAGTTCATTGATGATCCATGCAAGAAACATGGAAACAAAAAAACTGACCGGTCCCGTAAAAATCGCAAAGACAATAGTATTGCGAAATGCCGTAACAAAAACATCATCGTTTACTAACAGATTCACATAATTATCCCAACCGACAAATTTCGGTGTTTCAAAAACGTTATAGTTCGTAAAACTCAATATGACAGACATAATTACCGGCCAGACTGTAAACACAATAAAAATCAAAAAAAACGGAATCAACATGATATAATGCTGCCGATAACGAACGATTTGCTTCCAAAAAGGCTCTTTGCCCTGTTGTCGTTTCATATGAGCCCTCCTATCCTAATCCGAATTCTTTGCGGCGGATCTGATTTTCTACGTTGATTTTCTTATTCCATTCCAATAAAATTTCCCGCGGATCCGCATTTTTTTCAATGGTATATCTCACCGCTGTACAAAGATAACGGTCAAATACATAACTGCCTGCAATTTCCGGAATCTCACGAACGTAAGATCGTTGTTCGGCAATGGTGTTTCTATCTGCAACCGGCCACGCAAGATTATCAAAAGCTTCCAGATTCGCTGTCAATACCCGTCCGCTTGCTCCGAGAGCATTCTCCATTCCCGAAGCATATCCGGTTTGAGTTTCTGCTGATGTCCACCATTTCAGGAAATTCCAACAATCTTCGGGAGATTTGGTTGTCGCAAATGCGACAGCACCGGTCGGCGTACTGCCGATGCTTTTATCAATCGTTCCATCCTCCTGTACCGTTCCGGGGACAGTACACAGTTTCCATAGTCCCTTAATTTCCGGTGCATAAAGAGAAAGCGTATTATAAAAACTCATATTAAAAAGAACGATAGGTGCTTCTCCGGTACGAAAACGGGTCAAATGATTCATCTGCTGCGTAACCTTATATTTGGTATAAAGCTCTGACCATTCGGTAAAAGCAGAAACAGCCTCTGCTTCATCCAGCCGTGTGCGAGAAAGATCATCGGTAAACAACTTTCCTCCGTGCTGGAACAACAGCAAATAAAACATTTCAATATTATTTTCGGTCACCGCCGTAAAATCAATATTCGGAAAACCGATTCCTAAATTATGTTGCTGAAGGGTATATAAGCAGCGATACAACTCGCTCCATGTGTCAGGGGGTTTCATGCCAAGGTCATTCAGGATGTCCGTCCTCACATACATCATCAAAAAATTTTGGGTATCCGGCAGTGCATATAGCTTATCACCCACAAAAAACGGAGCATAAGCACTGCTGTGAAACTGTTTTAAAACTTGGCTGACATCTGAAAACTGCCCCAAATCGAGCAACGCATTACGCAGACCATATCGTACCGGCAAAGCTTTTTCCTGTGCTACCGCCACATCCGGTCCGCGACCGGATGCCGCTGCCGGCAATATCATATCTGCAGTAACCAACCGCACATTAACCGTTGTACCATACTCTTTGGTAAAGCCATTGTCAATCAGCTGTTTGACCACTTCAGCCTGATCCCGTCCGGATGACAACCACAAATCCAGATTGCCGGTAGAATCGGAAGCGTCTCCGACCATATTATAGTCAGTAATAAAAGAGGCAATAAACGACCGGCATTCAAATATTAATTTCTGAAAAAAACTGTCTTTCACCCGAGGAAGTGTCTGCTCCGGAGCCGCAACAGTAATATAATCCAACAACAGCGGCTGCTCGGACGCACTCAGTGCATAATCCGCAAGACTGCTGATGTTATTGGAGAAAGAATCCAATTGCTTTGGCAATTTGTCAGGATCCTTCAAAAATTCTTCAATCTGGATAAACAACCGCTGATATTCCCCGTAACCGTTTCCTTTTTCACCTGACACCTGTTCGGTCCGATCAGCAAGTGATTTTAGAATATCATTCTGTCTTTCCAACGTTTCCATGCACTGCGGAAGCTGTTTATCTATTGCATAGTCGCGGTTATTATCTGCCGAAGCACCTACGACCATCTTAACTTGACGGTATACCTCATTCAGTGAGAGTACACAATTTTGTGTTTCACGCAAAATACTTGCATACACGCCCAGTGTGTTTTCCAACTTCAGTGTATATTCTCTGCCTGCCTCAAAATAAAAGAGATAAGGTTCTTCTCCTCCCGGCATTTTCATCTGCCAATCATAGCTAAATCCAAATGAAATATTTCGTGCTTCGGCAAAGGGCAGCTTGTCATCAATGTACAAAGCGCGAACTGAATTTTGTCCTTCGGTATAATTTTGCTTAAAACGAAAACACAGCTTATAAAGTCCGCTCTCCCCTACCTTTATCTTCCATGTAATCCATTGACCGGGATAGCGCCAATTGCTGCCTCCCACCGTATTCATAACTACTCGGCTGACATCAGACGGCTGAGTTAAGGAAGAGGTTCGATCATTATCCGGATATAGCGTGCGAGATGATTTTAAATCGGCGTCTTCCGCTTCAATGGTGACAGATGCCTCCTCAGATGCCGCACGATACCCTGCCGTTTCATATGACTTTTTCAATTCACTGTACGAAATAACATTTTCTTGATTAAAAAAGTGGATCTGTTCTAAAATAACCGGTTCTTTTTGAGAAATGAAAGTCAGCGTGTGCTCTCCTGCGGTAAGATAAAACGGCAGCGGTGTATCAATATAGCCCTGCCCGTCATATATAATCTGCTCATAGCTGCCGAACACCTCGTCCTGCTCCGGAGTATATTCATTGCCCCGGCTGTCCACTTTTGCGCCCGATGTATTATCCCGGTAAACACGGTTAAGGGTAACAGAACCCGCTTGGGAATAAGGAATTTTCCCGTCTAACTGCATCCCCCTCTGAATAGCAGTCCCTTTACCCGCCACCGTAGTATAACGAATCTTCATATTGTAAAGTCCTGTTTGCTCTACATGAAACCGAAACACAACAGTTGCGCTTTCTTCTGTCTTGATGCCGTTGCCTTCCATTTCAAAGCTACTGCTTAATGCGGCATCCAGCTGCTCTTTTCCGATGACTATAGCAGATTGGGGACGCGGTGCGTCCCCAATCTCTGCGATATATGTATCATAAGATTCATCCGAAGCAACCGTAATGTTATTGTTTTCCGTGACGGCTACTGCCGTCTGTACTGCTGCGCCCGATACCGAAATTAGAATCATTCCGCACAGAGCAGCGCTGATTAATCTATTTGCTTTCACAATAAATCACAGCCTTTCCGGTCTTGTTTAACTTCTTGTAACGCCTGCCCAGTCATAGTAATCGTCCGGGATCCACAGTAAAACGCCGCCCTCCGGCACAGAAGAAACCTTTTGCAGCTTAGAGCCTGTGTACTGATAAATATTGTTGTCGCTTTCCGCTTTGTAATAATATCCTTTTACATATCCTGTTTTCAGCGCCAGATAGCCTTCTGTCATTTGCTCATAAAGATATGGATTTTTCTTTTCCGCCTCACGACCTGCAATATTCTCGGATAAATTTACTGCCTCTATACCGGTTTCTTCCGCATGATCATTCCAGCTTGCAATAACAATCATTTCCGGTTTTGCTTTCAACGCGCGCAGCCACAACCGCCGATATAAATCACCGTTTTCCCTGTTCTTTTCCGCCGCGCCGCTGCTCAATCCGTTATGGCTGCGGGACCAACCGGGATTAACGCCGTATGCTTCTGCGCCTTTAAATTCATAGTCAAATACCCAACCGTACAACCCCTGTTCTTTCAGGTTGTACTTTCCGGCTTCTGCCGCACTTTTTGCTTCGCTGGTGTGCCCGCATGAATTTCGAACCGTAAAGTTTGCGTTTGTATATTTAAAATATTGCGGCAACACAAAATTAACATACAATGGTTTGCCCTTCCATTGAAAAAAGATATTTTTGTATTTTGTTGCATATCCCTTAAAAATAGACATTTCCGATTCCATCAATTCCATTTGATTGTTTAACAGCGGATTACCTCCTGCAATACATAATTGCGGCACTTTGGAAGTTCCCAAACTGTTAGCGGTCTTAAAGCAAGCATTAATATGAGATGCGATATTTCCGCCGTCTGCTTGATGGTTATTGGTGTCATCTAAAATCAGATAGTCAATCCCTATTTTTTTAAAATAATTAAAATCCCATGTCAACTTTTCCGTATCGTCAGTCGCATATCTGCCAAACCGCGCCGGTGTAGTACGGGTTTCCTTTGTCCAGTGATGATCATAATAAGGCTCTCCCTCTTTATCCCACCACACTGTGTACCACATGCCAATGGTTGACGTATAATATTGCTTTACCTGTGGCTTTTGTCCTTGCGTGCTGCTGATTGCTTTAGAAGTAGAAGCAGCTGAAGTGACAGGCGTCTTATTGGATGATACCTGCACTTGCTTACCAGAAGAAACGGAATCATTTGATGAAAGGTTGGACACGGTTGAATTCTCCTCCAGTTTACTGTTTTCGGCACTAATATCTGACGAAAGTGTCATATTATCTGATGCTGCATTTAATTGTTTGCTCGATGCCTTCTCCGGCTGCTGTTTACAGCCGGTAAAACAACAAACCGTGGCTGCAAGCAGTACTGCTGCAAATGAACGCAACATTCCTATTCGTTTGTACATCTGCATCAGCCTCCCATAGACTGCATTGTAAGTTCATCGATTTTAGTTTGTACTACCGGTGTCACCTTTTTAATGCCGGTATCAATATTCACTTCGCCCTTAATTAAAGGATACCATAGCTGTGTATTCAATGTCTCACCCAAGAAGAAATTATTGATATAACTCGGCTTATTCTTCTTTCCGCCGTTAAGCATAAACTCCTTGTTGTTTGTGTAAATCTTTCCGAATTCGCTATAACCGATATCCAATAAATCTTCTCTGCCAACAGCAAACTTTTCGCTGCTAACACAAATATAATCCTGTAAAACACAGGTAACTGCCGCAATGTCTTTTACCTGCGGGGGAACCACATATACCATACCCAAGGTTGCAGCGTGGACAACATAATCCTTCGCATTCGGTCCTTTTGGAAAATAGGTATACCCCAGATCTTCTGCTCTCATGCCCTTAGACACACAGGACAGTCCGTAATCGGGCGCATAAGTGGTAAAAGCAACTTGCCCTTTTGGGAACATTTCCAGTAAAGTAGCATCTCCGATAGAACCAATACTCGGAACAACTCCGTACTTGTTGGCAAGATCAATCCCAAACTGAATCGCATATTTGCTTGCTTCCGAGCTCATGGCGAAGGCAGGACCGTCTGCGTTATTCACATCCACAATCTGCCCGCCGTTTGTCAAAATCAAATTAGCAAACATGTATTCATCATAATATCCGTATTGAGTTACTTTGCCATCGCCGGCGTTCTTTTTAGTCAACTTCTGGCACATGCTCAAAAAAGTGTCCCAAGTCCATTTGTTCTGAGAAACCAGTTTGGCAGGATCTTCCAGATTTTCTTTTTGCAGCAAAGACTTATTATACCATAGTCCCCAACCGGGAGCAGACACTCCGGTATTCAGCCCGTACAGTTTGCCGCTCCAATAGTTATTTACATTTCCGCCCATATCTTTCCAATTGGGGTCATTATCAAAATCATAATATTTTGACAATGCAGAAACCATGCCCTTTGCTACAAAAGAAGGGAATGTATCATACCATTGCGTGCACCATATATCACATTCGCTGGAGCCCGATAGTGCAGCGGCAGTCTGTTTGTTCACTGCAACAGAATAGGAAACCTTATTGAATTTCAGCGTACAGTTATATTCCGATTCTACTTCTTTCCAGCTTTCATATTCGATGGTGCCTTTTTTCGGCTGTGTTACTCCCCAGACGACCAGTTCACGACCTTTTAAATTATAAGTCGGTTTTACAAATTTTTTACTGGAACTGGATGTGTTGGAAGGCTTTGTATTAATACCTCCGCTTTGCTTACTGCTGGTTTTTGAAGAATTTTGATTATTTTCGGCATTTGCAGAAGTAACACCTGCACTGTCATCTCCTGAAATTGTGTCCGCTGAACCTCCTTCTGCCTGACTTTCTGTATCGGCGGACTGACTCTCTGCGGAAACAGAGCCGGAGGTGTTATCCCCCGTACTCTTGCTGCAGCTGCAGAGCAATGATGCACCAATCAGTATGATTGCTGTAATACGCGCCATCACCGATAATCTCGTACTACTTCTCTTTTTGATGCCGTGTTTGGTCAGAGCATTGTTCTGCTCCGAGTTTCTATTTTTCATCTCTGATCTTTCCTTTCGTAATGATCAAAGCCCCTGCGGATACCAAAATTACTACCACCATCATTCCAATCGGCATGGCAACGCCGGTATCTGTATTATCCTCATTCTGCGCAGGATTCTCATCCGCTTTACTTTCATTATCTTTGTCTTCATCTTTATCTTTATCGTTATCACTGTCCAATGTCACAAAACTGCTGTCAATAAACTTCACATCATCCAACATAAACAAGGCACTGGCTACTGAAGCTTCAGTGGTTTCGGTAATATGAATTTCCAGGCGTTTCAGAATCTTATCCGCCGGCAATTTCACGCTGCAGTTATTATAACCGTTATACACATATGCTGTCTGCGGAAGACCGGAAAACTTCAAATAATCTGTTCCGTCCATGCTGTCGGTACAATCTCCCAATTCTACTTTTTTGCCGTCTTTATCATAACCCACGACAGATACCTTGTATTTTGCTTCGCCGTCAAGATAAGAGTTGGTGCAGTTATATAGCTTAAAGTTAAATGTACCGCCCTGCGCACCTTTATCAAGATCACGATAAATAATATTGGTATTTTCCATGCCTAAACTATTAAACGTACAATCCAATTCGATCGTCTTATCATCATACATACACCATGGATTGAGGTATTCGCCCATTTCATTAATCTGAGCTTGTTCCGATTCCCATTTTAACTCATCATCAAATATGATATTATCATCACAAACAATTGTATCTATGAACGAGATCTCGTCTACCGGAGTCCAGTCCTCACCCGGCCAGTATGTTTCTCCCGCTACGCCGTACTTACCTTCTGTATCAACAAAAGAAGGTCCGATAACCGCGTCGGAATTCACATCCGTTTTGGTCAGCATAATGCCGATTTTAACAATTTCTACATCTTTCGGCATGGCGGCTTCATAATGATACCAGCCTGCCATTGCAGCAACGTTGGGATCATCCGGCGTAGTAAAATACCGTTCGTCCCCACTCCATCTGAGCACATCTGAAACACCGAGATTGTAGGCATTTCCTTCCTTGTCATAAGCAATGGCGGCAGTCGCAAATACGTTGTGGTTCATCGGCAGACCGTTTCTCAGCCACAGATAATAAGAGAATTTTCCGCCTTTAACCGGCACTTGCAAATCTTTATAAATAATGTCATAATTGCGGTCTGCCAGCGGATGTCCCACTTGGAACATCAAAGCAGCTGCATAATTATCATCAGTATCTTTGCGTACAAAGTTGTTTTCCATTTTCTGCCAGTCGCTTGCAGCAGAAGAATCATCATAATCAAACACGCGGGATCCATCTAATACAGCGGTACCGTTATACAGTAACTCATCAGTATACCAGTTTAGTTCGTTATCTTTATAAGTTGAACGTTTATCGGTATCTATTGTCAAATCATCTGGTGTAAACGCAACTGTATCCGGTCCCGGAATAACCGCAGGCTGCCATTGTGCATATAATGTCAAATCTTCGGTCAAAGTGACGCTTTGTTCATTTGTATAAGCAATTCCATTACCGTCTGCCTGTGTATTCCAACCGGTAAAAGTATATTTCGGGTATGTAAATCTATTTTTTGCCAGTGCTGTTGCTACACCTTCATCAATATCCTGTGCCGCCATCGTACCGATACCGCCGTTTGCCTGGTAAGTTACTGTTACCTGCGGCGTCGGAATGGTAGAACAATCAATTAACTCAAGGTCATCTATTACCGCTGAAGAGGTAAAAGGTGTCTCGAAGGCTGCTTCTAATTTTACAGTAACAGATCCTCCCGTGACTGCAAAACGGTCAATGGTTTGATAACCTGCAGTATCACCGCTCTTGGCTGAAACGGTCTGGCTATTGCTTCCGCTGGTTAAGGTAATACTCATCTGAATGCCGGCGCCTGCCGCATTTAAATAACCCGAAAAATTGTAATTACCATCCGGCAAGGAAACGGTCTGTGTTGCACTCGCATTCTGTTGTGCAATCATGACTCTGGATCCGTCTTGAGCAGACGGATCTGCATTGATAAACCAACCTGATGTCACACTCCAGTCATTCGGAGAATAATCCGGGACAGCATTACCGTCTGTCTCCTCAAAGCTTGGGTTTTTAATGTAATTGCCGTCATTTCCTGCTGCAACTGTCATTCCTAACAACCAAGTCGGTATGCCGGCAGCGACGATAGCCACCGCTAAAAAACTACATGTCATTTTTTTCCAAAAGTGTTTTTTCATTTTTCTCATCCTTTCTTAATTATATAAAATTGATTTTAAACGCTCCTGCAAGATAAAACAAATTATTTTTATCCATCTCCCTAAATCATCTTATTAAATGTAACAAATATCCTAAAATTATTCTGCTAGTTCTTTCTATTTTCCTAATTTTGTATATATATTATAACTCTGTGGTAACAGAAAAGATATTCATATATTTGCAAAAATTAGCACAAAATTGACACGCTGTCATTGACTATTTCTTGCTTTTATGATACGATAAAAATAAAAAAGGAATGATGATTTATATGATCGTAGACGGATACCGAGAAATCAAGGAAATTAATCAAGACATCCGTCTCATCTACATGTGGCATCCGCCGAACTATTCCAGTATTCTTTCTCACTGGCACGGAGGTATTGAGTTTATTTATATTTTAGAAGGCACATTAAACATGGTTTGCGGTAATTTATCGGGTGCAGTAAACCCGGGAGATTTAATTGTGGTTAACCCCAATCAGATGCATGCTGCCGTTTCCGGTAAAAACGGAGTAAAATACTATGCCCTGTGCGTCGATAATAAACCTTTGTCTGAAATTTGCGCCAATCCCGTTGGCAATCGATACATCTTACCGGTCATTCAACGGAAACGGCGTTTTCAAACTTTGATTCATGATGAAAACATCAACAATCTTCTTCTCGGATTGTTTCAAGAATACGAGAAAAAAGAACCGGCGTATGAATTGGCAATACAAGCTGATATTATTTTACTATTTGCACTGTTAAATCGGTTTTATATTGATAACAGCGAAAATCAGATTGTCATTGATACTCATTTCGAACAGGTCTTAACCTATATTAACGAACATTTTACCGAAAATATTTCCACTGAAAGTATTTCGAAAAAATTCGCTTTCAATAAATGTCATTTCTGCCGAAAAATCAAATCTCAAACCGGAATGTCTTTTGTCCGCTATCTAAACCAACTGCGAATGGATTTGGCATGCTCTTTGCTTACCACAACAGATAAACCTATCACCATGGTTGCGGTAGAATGCGGCTATAATGATTTGAACTATTTTTCCAGAAAATTTCATGAATTTTACAGCATGACTGCCAGCGAATTCCGCCAGCAGTCAAATCTGTCATAAACAAAATGAGTTCGCCTATATATGGCGAACTCATTTTGTTTTCTTTATGTCTAAGCACTATATCATTCCCCAGCAAATAATAGACTCTTATGCTTTCTTGATCTGTTCCACACTTCATTCCTGTTGCATATATTATAGAGAGCTCTTCACGAAAGCCAGAGCTCAGAAAGGAATGGTTATAGTGGGTATATCCAATTCAAATAAAGAACTGAGTACCGCACGGATTAACTGCGGAGGCTCATTTAAGGTGATATTATCTCTGACGGCATAACCGGACATTGTTACAAATCCTACTGACATTGTTCTGATTCTTGATCGTTCCGGCAGCATGGCAGGAAATGCGTTGGCAAATTTAAAAAGCGGTGCAAAGAAATTCATTGATATTATTGATGAAGCAACCGACGGAGCACAAGACGGACAGATTGGACACGGAAGCCATATCGGCATTGTTAGCTTTGCCAGCACTGCAACCCAGGACACACAGCTGATCACTTCGGTATCTGATTTAAAATCGGCTGTCAACGCGCTCTCAGCCGGCGGATCTACAAACCATGCAGACGCTTTCTCCAAGGCGCTGCAATTGTTTAATCCGGCTTCCACCAACCAAAAGGTAATGGTAATGTTCACCGACGGAAGAACTACTGAAGGTGCGGACCCCAGCCCTGTTGCTGCCGCAGCCCGGGCGCAAGGCGTCATCATTTACTGTATCGGGCTTTCCGGCAACGGCGGCATTGATGAGCAAGCCTTGAAAGACTGGGCATCTGATCCTGATTCAGCCTATGTTGTAATTACTCCGGATGACGAGGAATTGGAAAAACTCTTTGAAGATCTTGCGAAAAACATCACAAAACCGGGAGCTACCGACATTGTGATTAACGACAAGATTTCTCCCTGCTTCAAGATCACCTCTCTTTCTACACCCACCAAAGGCACGGCAATCTTAATTGATGCAACTTCACTGCAATGGAAAATTGACAAACTGGGTGTTAGCAAAAGCGAAGGCGCTGTTCTCGAATTTACCGTCGAGCACATTGCCCTTGTTCCGGAACCATTGAAGTAAATGAAAGCATTGCCTACAGTGATAAGGAAGGGAACAAGGTTACTTTTCCATCACCCGAAATAGAGGTGGACTGCGACATTATTGTATTGCCCGAAACATGCCCTGAACCGATAGAAGTCACAATTGATGGTTGTGAGGATGCAGTGGAATTTGATGCCGGAGACCTCGAACTTCAATCTCTCGGATGTATTGTTCAATTAGATGTAACTTTGAAAAATATTTGTCCGAATAAACGTGTGGCTCTTGCGGCAATTATTACCGAAGTGGATCAACACGGAATCGAATATAAAAGAGGATTGAAAACAATGACTGTGCCGGCTCATACAAGATCAACTTGCCAGGATGTAACCGTCAGATGCATCAAGTTTGTCCTTCCCGAAGATCTTGATGTTTCCGGTCCGACAAACTCGATTTGCAATGGGCGTAATTTCAAAGCAAGATTTATAGCGCATTATATTGACAACGATTTCGATTGCTGTAATATGGTGCTATAAGCGATGTTTTCCGAATAAATCAAAAATTTGATTTGTTCCAATGACGATTACCGCATCAATCACGCAATATGCGGCTCCTATTTTGACCTGTCAAGTATTAAGGAGAACTTTCCGGATACATAAAACAATTTATAAAAAACTCAGTCCCGTTGATAACATGAACTGGACTGAGTTTTTTCTGATTTTTAACTGTAATATCCTTTTTGATAAAATATAGCTTTGTTACAGCAAAGTGTTTTGACATTTGCTTTCCGAATCATTCATCCTCAACTGTATTGCGGAATGACTTGGCATAATATCAAATGTACCGTCGTCGTTTGGCTGTACCAATCCTTGTTCTGCTGATACAGAATAACAAAATCCGTTATGTTGCATTTTTATCTTTTCCTGACTGAATACAGGGGAAACCAGATGTTCTTTGCCACATTGAAAATGCAGTTTCCACGGACACGCTGCCTGTTTCGCCCGAATCAGTAAGCCTGCTTCTCGGCAAACAATCTCTAAATCCAGATCGGTGCTTTGATAGATAATGGATAATGTATCCTCTTTGCGAGCAAAATCAATTTTGCCTGACCTGACGGTGTTCCACTCTGCGGCATTATTTTGTATAAACAGATACAGTCCTGCTCGCACGCCGTTTCCGCTCCAAAGATATCCATCCACAAAAGGAAGATTATCGTAAATACATTTTTGTTCTGTACAAGGAGTTTCCAAATAACGTTCCTTGTATTGCTGATCAAACAAATGAATATCCCGAATCCATAAACTTCCTTGCTCGGAATAAATATTAACACGGTAAAAACGACTGCAATACCACGCCGAACGCGCATTATTTCCTGCCCAATCCGATACAGACACCATTGTTTCCGATGGTGTCAGACGATAGTTTTTCCGGAACCATTCTCCGCTTTCACTCAAATGTTCTACTACGACACGGCGGTCTTTCACCTGTTCCGATAAAATTCCCCACTGCATCTGCAATGGCTCGTCCATTTTTTCCCAACCAAACGAGTTTTCCTGTCCTGCCTGCAAATAGCCTATCGGCTGTGCCAGATCATTGAAGTTTTCTCTATAAAACCATCTTACCCAATCGGGATTTCCTCCGCAGTCGGGATAAACCGGTTCCATGGTACAAACTCCTTGAATCGGACTTGGTTCATAGGTATCTCGGGACATTCCCAAATCATATTGATATATCGGATCACTTCCCAACATTCTGAAAACCGGTACATTAATTTGCTCGGAGTCAGATTGAGCGGGCGTAAACATATTATTCCGACTGGGATAATACACATTAAAATACCCGCCCCACAAATTATATCCGTCTGTTCCCCATTGATCCCGACAAATACAAATCGCTTTTACACGATATTTCTCCGCCATATAGTTGATAGACCACGCATCAATAAACCATGATCCCATAGCTTTCGGATAATATCCGAATATCGTAAAAAACTGGTCCATATAGATATCGATTAGCTTTTTGCGTTCCTCTTGGGTATACCCTACCAAAAAGCCGACATGAGAATGCCAATCCCATGAATATCCCGGCCTGCCTCGCCAAACAATGCCTGCATCTTTCGTCTGCTGCGCTACAATTTCAAACCAACCACCGATTTCCAAAGAACCATCCTGTTCTTTTTTGAGGTAATCAGTATATTTGGAATCCAACAGGGTGTCATACTGCAATAAAAAGTCGGCTTTAAAATGATACTTCTTTGCCAACCGGATCTGTTCAGCCATGGGTTCAAACAGATCTAACTCAGGACACCTTGCATCAGTCCATCGAATAAAATGAACAATATTTACTATATTTCTTTTCATGCTGCAACTTTTCCTTTGATTTTTATTGTAGCTTTTGCCTTTATGATGTTATCTGCACAAATTAGATGCCCATGAAAAATCATTCACGGCAGCCTGTGAAATCAAGGTGTTAGTCTCCTGAAAAGCAGAATCTTAATTTGTGACAGACAGGAATAATACTCCATGCCCACTTAATGTGTAAGGAATTCTGATGACATGATCTTTGATTGAAAAGGACAGCGGTATTTCTTCCAATCCGTCTAATTGCGCATATTTTTGTTTCTGTGCAGTCCAAAATTCCAAATCGTCGCCTTCCAGTAGCTTTGCCACTTCGGTGTCTACTAACGAACCCAAAGTGTCAAAATCAGCAGAGCTTTCATTTCGCTTGATGTGTACAGAATCTTTCAGCCATTTTCGGAAGAAATTGCTATGATTCTCATCTACCAGCCACGCCTTTACGGATACATTATCTGTCGGAGAATCGACCGAAATGCAAATTTCCAAGTCTTCGGCAATATTTTCTCTTTCAAGGTTGTGATTATAAACCATGACTTGCAGATGTTTCTTCAGCGGATCAACAGAGGCAATTGCGCCGATTGTATTGCCCTTCTTCTCCGCCTCGCCCGAAGTAACGGCAACATTGCTGCAGCCGGACATATTTTTTATCATTTGCGCCACATGATATGCCGGTACCTTTAACATCGGCTGATCAGTCAGCCAAAAATCACAGTGATATGCCCAATTGGCAAAATATTCGCATACGTTTACACAACAGGCATGATACATTTCCGCCATCCACGATGCCCCGTATTCTGTACCGTCCTGCGCATTTGACAGTCTATGAGGAGGAGACATCCCATCAGAAAGGAACTGACCTTCGCCTACATTCACCTTAGTGATGCCTAATTGCGGATACTCTTTTACCCGCTGCAATGTTTCCGAAAGAATCCGCGGAAATTTCCAATACGGCAAGCTCTCAGCGCCCAACTGATAATGACTGATCGAAAATCGGTTTACCTGCGTTCCGATTTCTCCGGTATAACTGTTTTTTCCATTCACACAATGTGCCAGCATATCCGGCCATTTCATATAATTTTCCAAATTGCCGAGCGAAACATCCAAATATTCGGCGCCCAGCTCTTTTTGCAGCGCCGCGACCGAGTAATCATACAGTTTATAATACTCCTCTTCGGTTCCGATCCACCAATGAAAATTATCCGGTTCCGTTCCGATCCGAAACTGCCATTTCCGGTATTCTTCTGCCGGAAAATGATCTGCAATCATCCGGGCAAAACGACTGATATAACAAAAATACTCTTGATAATCTTGGGGCGGCAGGCGATTTCCCCAACCATAATCGTCCGCTTCTATCTTTGATTGATCCGATAAGGCATACGGAACATTTCCGATTACGATAACCGGTCTCACGCCTTGCCTTAATACATTTTTCAGTATGCGCAAAGGCGTAGAAAAGTCACAGTGAGGGGTACCTGTTTCATCGAAACGATACCATTCATTATATCCTTTGCCGCCGGTAAACGTCATTAGTATTACATAGTCTACAAACGGATACTGCTCCTTATACCAGCCATCCGGCATACGTCCGAATGCCCCGTCATCATCAAAACAACGGGCATCCCAAATACAAATGGTTTGTGCCACATTAGACAAAGTAATCCCTGTATCAGCGGTATTTACACAAATCGGCACCATTGCTTCAACACTTCCTCTTTCCGATATTATTATGCTTCGTCGGCAAAGCAGGCGGCGATAATTTCGTCAATATTTCCGGTAGCCAAGCCGATATTGGTATCTGCCGCGCCATAATAGATCCGAATTGTTTTGCCGTCATCATCCAATAAAGCGTTGCAGGTAAACACTACATTGGCTACGCGGCCCTTCATCTCATATTCGTGTTCCGGCCAAAGAATAAAGTTTTTGGTATAGCCAATTACCTTGCTGGGATCGTTTAAATCCAACATACATGCTTTTAACCGGTAAATGAATCCGTTACAAGTTTCAGAAACAGTATGGTAAATTTCCAACCAGCCTTTATCGGTTTTAATTGGAACGGCGCCGGCACCTAACTTAAATCCGTCACGGAAAGGTTTTCCTTTGTACATAACCGGCTTGCTCTTGCCCCAAAAAACCAAATCCGGGGAATAACTGCACCACATATAACAAGGAAGCAGCTCATTACCGAAAGGACGATCAAACCGGACATACAGATCATCAATTTTTTCAGGAAACAGGCAACCGTTACGGTTCCCCAAATCGCTAGCAATTGCCACACGCTCAAACTGTTCAAAATCTTTCGTGCGAAGAATTCCGACTCTTACTTCGTTTTGTGACAAATCACTGGCATACAAAATAATATATTCATCACCGATTTTAGTGATTCTGGGATCATAGGTACAGGTTTCGGGATGAATGGGATCCGGTTCCGGCCATTTTACCGGTTCCGGATCCGGTGTAAAATGAATCCCGTCTTTGCTGCGGGCGATCCAGATACGATGAATATCATCCAAGGTCGTGCAATCCATCATCAGAATATATTCTCCGTTATGCTTAATTGCACCCGGGTTAAATGTATAAAGCACATCAATCGGCATCATTGACGGGCTGACAACCGGATTGTGCTCGTATTTTGTTAATAATCTTTTTTCCATGTTGATATCATTCCTTTAAATTAAATTATCTGTCTTTCTGCAATAACGCTTTTCCCACGCTGTACATTTTTCCTTATGAAAACTGCGTCTACGCTTCATAAAAGGCAGACGCAGTTTTATTATGCCATTACTTCTTCAAAGACGCTTTATAAGTATCAATATCACTTTGCCATTTCGGCTTAAACTGTTCCAAAACTTTGGTTACATCTGTTCCCTTACCGATTTCCCAGAACAGTTCATCAACTTTTTGTATTCCGCAGCTTGTGCTCCATGTTGTAGAAATCTTCGGATAGAGCGATTCAAACCGTTCCACTTGCTCATCAGTTAAATATCCTTTCAGATATTCTTTTCTCTTCTCGAAATCCTGTTTCATAAACAAATAGCCATATGCCGCGCCGCCACTTGGATTTTTAGAACCCTTCGGCACGCCAAACGTTCCGATCGTTCCCGGTGCAACATTTTCATTAGCGCTCGGTCCGGTCGGCCACGGAACAAAATCCCAGTCAAAGTATAAATCGGACACAAAATGGGTTTTATTTCCGAAACGATCTATTACCATTGCAGTTGTTCCCAACTGGAAATTTGCCTGACTCCAGCCTTGCCAAAATTCAAAGCCTTTATTTACATAGGCTATTTCACGCAGAAAGTTTAATGACTCCCGTACCTTTGTATCTTCAAAATTAAGCTTAAAATCTTTTACTCCGCTGTTGGTTACCAAATCTGTGCCGTTTGCAACCAAAAATCCGGTATAATCCCATCCTGAAAGCGGAACTAATTTTTCCCCTTCCGGTGTCTTTTCTTTGCTTAAATCCACAACAAGCTTCTTCATGTTGTCAAAAGTCCACTCGCCTCTGTTATACATCTCAAGCGGCGTTTCATAGCCTAAATTATCCAGCAATGTTTTGTTGTAAATAACAATTTCCATATGCGGAATAGACGACATGGCATACAATTCACCGTCTAAAATGAAGGTATCCATAATGGATTTTGTCGAAGCAAAGATCGGATCATCCTGATCCACATATTTTGTAATCGGAATACACAGATCACGCAGCATGGTAGATTGACCGACCGGCATAAAATCGTAGGTGTTATTTGCCACCAGTTCAAGAGAAAGTTTATTTTCCAGTTCTGCCGAGTTGACTACGGTGTATTCCACAGTTGCATTATACCATTCTTTTAGTTTCTGACGAATTTCCCCATGTTCCTGTTCCCATCCGTCATAGCCGATTACTTTAATGGTTTTGCCGTCTATTTCTTTCGGCAAACTAACTGATCCATGATTTCCGGTGCCTGAGGCGCCGGATTCAGAAGTGCCGGTATCACCGCAGCCGGTCAGTGCTATTGTTCCTATCATAACAGCTAACAAAACCACTGAAACAACTTTTCGTTTTTTCATGCTTATTTCGGAAAAGTATTATATATTTACTTTCCTTTCCCGCCTTTCTATGATTTATCAATGGGTTCCTACTTTACATATTCACCGGCACCGATGTCAAATTTGCTGTTTTGAGGAACCTTTGTCCCGAAATAATCTTTTACAACATCTGCCATATTTTTACCAGAGTCAATACAAGGAGAAGTCGATTTCAGCTTATACCCTTTAACAGTATTGATTCCGATTTTACCACTGCCCGGATTGACAAATTGCGGATCAGCATAAATGCTGTTTGTTTGAGGCAGTCGGCGGAAGTTATACGAACCATAGAAAAGATTGTTATCAAAAGTTACCGCGCGAATGTTCTGGAAATAATCTTCTCCTTCGCAATTCATATAGAAAATATTGTTGGTAAACCGAGCATCTTTTGGATCTTTTCCGCTGTCGCCCCAAGCATATGTTCCGACAATACGGGTAGCGTTTTTGAGATCTTCTGCAACATAAAAGGTGTTATTATAAATTTTAACGTCAGAAACGGGACCGGAGAGGGTAAACAAAGCATCCAAATCATTTTGACTGATATTATAGCGAACCGTTACATCACGGTTAAAACCGTTCTCATTACCATCCGTACAAATCAGTAAGAATCCGCCTTCATTGTCATGGCTGTAATTATACTGTACCACAGTGCGTTCACAGTTGATATCGACATCAAAGCCCTGACCATCTCCGCCAACCTTTTTGACATCGTAAGCTTCATTATACTGCATCACACAATCGGTAGAGTTATGCGGCCATATACCTGCATACGGACCGTCTACATAGGAGGTATTGGTTACGGTGTTGTATTCGATTTTGGAACCGTTTGTGCAGTTCAGATAAATTCCGTCACCGGCACAGTCTGTAATAAAATTATTTCTCAATGTAACATTAGTAGACGGGAAATAATCTGCCGCACCCCAAGATACGCCGGTACGATTGTTGTAATCTGAGGAAAAAGTAATCCCGTTTCCTTCTGTTCCTTTGATGGTACAGCCTTGTACCAAAACATCATTAAATGCAGCCGGACTTTTTGCAAGGGCACTGATAAATACGATTCCGCCTGACCAACGTTCACCAGGATTGGTGGACACATCATGAATATCCAGATTGATTAAATAGATATGATTGTACATTCCGCCTTCACGGTATACTCCGGCAGATTCCTGACCGCCCGAAGTAACATAAACGCCTTTTCGGCTTGCCTCATATTCTGATTTGTTAGTGACTTCAAAGTTTCTTACTTCAACATATTGCAGTGCAGACAAAATAATCGCGGCGCCCTCGCCGTCTCCGTTTATAATCGGCTTATTCCCTTTGCCGTACATATCAAATACGATGTTCTTTCCCGCTTTACCGGAGGACTTCGGAGCAAGTGTCTCGTCCCAAATGCCGTCCGCTTTGAATAAAACTTTTGTACCCGGCTCAAAAGCGGTTTTATTTACTTTTTCAACCGTTTCCCATGCAGTTTCCGGCGTTTTGCCGTCATTGCTGTCATCGCCGTTAATATTATCCACATAGAAAGTTGTATAATTTGCTTCCAGCTTGGAAACCGTACCGTTGAAAGTTACGTCTTCTTTGATATAACCGGTGGAAGTGTTGTTTTCCATATTGCCGGAATGACCACTATTCGTGCTGTCCTGATCGTTGTTATCCGCGTCACTCACAAAGTCCTCCGATGAAACATCTGATGACTCTGAGGAGAATGAGTTATCCTCTGACGTTCCCTGCTCGGATGAAACATTTGTTGATTGCGAAGATGTATCACCCGGAACCTCGATCTCTTTTTCAACGGTAAAGCAGGCAGTCAAACTAAAAGCTAATAACAACACCATGGCTGCAACAGAAAGCTTTTTTCTCATAAAAGTGCCCCCTTGTGTTTTTATTCTGTAATTTCTATTTTTTGATATACATCTTGATTTTTTTCGATATTTTGCTTTTCTACTAAACTGAAAATGTACTCGTCATACATCTGATTCTTATACATCAGTGTAATCTTCGCCCGAACGTCAGCATATTCCTTATATCCATCTGCTGTCTTAAAGGTATTGTCTTGTTCCCGTATTTTTTTATAAAACGGGATCAATTCCAAATCCGTAGGATTCAGCTGTCCTTGCTTGGACATTATCTCTTTCTGCTTAATTTGCAAATTACTGATTAAATAATCGAAATAATTGTCTTCTGTATATTTTGCATTGCCGTAAACAACGGTGTTTTCTGAAATTGCAGTTTCTCTTCGCTCATTTTCGGCCTGCAAATTTTTTTGGAACGTTGAAAACGTTATATCCTCAATAAGACCTTTTTCCTTGCAGTCAGCCAGAATTGCCTTATAGTACCGCATGGATTTTTCCGCTTCTTCCAACAGTTTCTCTTTTGGCGTCTCTCCGTCAAAGTCCTTTATCCAAAAGCCTTTTTCTACCTTAGCATCATACTGTTTGTGGAAATAATCCGCCACTACCGCGCGGTTACGGTTGATATAAAAATGGAATTCTTCCTGCGTAATTTTTTCTCCGTCAATTTTCATTACAACCGACCGATTTGCGTTTATCATTGCCATAACAACTATTACGGCAACTATGGCAAGGAGAAATAATCCTCCGACAATCACCAAAATCGCTTTCTTTTTTTTCATTGCCATAGTTGCGCTCCTTTACTGAAATATCAACTCAAAACTTTAAGGTATATTGTTAATGCCGCATCGCAACAGCCTTATTGTTTCTTCTTTTTCAAATACAAAATCAAAACTGTAATCCCTGCTCCGATTACAACCACACCGCCGATGATAGCCGCGATAACAACAGGCCAGTTGATCATAACAACCGTCTGCGTTTGTTTCGATTGAGAAACCGTAGAAGTATTCTCCATATCAGCGCTGCCGGACGTTGTGTCCGTGTCGCTTATGCTTTCGGTCGACAGCGAAGTGTCGTTCGTGGATGCGGTTGATGCTGCTTGAGAAATCACAGACTCCGCCGCATTGGAAGTGATGCCGGTATTCGGCTTTCCGGAAGTACTCGAAACAGAAGACTTAGAAGAAACGTTCACAGTCGGTTTAGATGTTGTAGTCGTGTTTCCGCTCTGGGCTGTTGTATATTCTTTTACATACAAATATCCAAGTCCGCACTGCCAGTTTGAAATTAACGGCTTGTCGCTGTCCTTGTTCGGATAATTTTCATCGTTGCACTCTAAAAAGGTGATTTTTAAATATCTTGCAGAGGTAGGAACAGCGTCAGAGGAGAAATAGGCTCTGGTTGACTCTGCGCTGGTAATGTCACGAATCTCTTTGTACTTATATGTAGTCCACGGACCAGTTTCTTTCTCAGCGTAGGCAAATTCAATAGTATTCTCTTTGCCGAACATTCCCGCCCATATACCCGGCTGACCGCAAACACCCATGAATTCAAATTCCTGGAAACCGTTTTCAAAATGATAAATTAATTCCATTGTCACAGCCACATAGTCTTTTAACAGCGTTCCGGTACGGTTGAATCCGCCGAGAACCTGATTAAACAACCGAACGGTTTTATTGTTTTTTACTGCTGCGAGCGATTTCGGATCCCCGTTAAGACTAAAAACTTTATCTTTCGCCGGCTTGGTTTCATAATAGCTGGGATATTTTACATTTACTTTTGCAGCTTTGGGGAAAGCTGCATTATCAAACGGATCCATCCAATCTTTTGTAGCGGGCGTATCAGCGAAAGCGGTCATTGCAAACTGCGAGATAAGCATGAGCGCCGTTATGCCAACTGCTATTAGCCTCTTCATCAACTTCATGTATACTCCTCCTGTATTCTTGGTACGAATGATCAGGATTTTCCGGTCGTATCATGACCGGAAAATCCATTTTATTTTTTACTGCATTGCACCGAAATGTGCGCTAAAACAGTACTTCCGACATCTCAGCCGACAGGCTGATTCAGAATCCATTCTGCTTTTCTATTTTTCAATCATTGACTTTCTTCTTTTCAGCGTCAGCGCGCCTGCACAACTTGTTAACAGTGCAATGCTGATCACAAGCAAGATACTATTGTTTTCGGCTCCCGTGTGAACAATAGTATCAGCATCAATTGAAGCGTTTGCCAACTTTAATGTAGAAACAATATACATACCGGGATGAGCAGCTTCAAAGGAAATCTGACCGTCAACAGCTACAACATCCTGTGCCACCAACATAATCTTTCCGGTAGCTTCATCCAAACGGTAGATATAGCATTTATTCATACCGTTGAGTTCCTTAAGAAGATCACTGTTTAAAGAAAGGGCAATATTGGCTTTTACACCCATGCTATTCTGATCAATTCGGAAATAAGCATTTTTCCCGGATGCAAATTTTTCCTGTAATTCTTTAAAAGCTTTATCCCCGATGGATTTTGACAATTGATCTTTATCTGTTATCAATGCTGTATTAAACGGTATATTCGGATCTATAATGTCTTTGGAATAAATGGTAAACACATAATCAATATTCTGTGTAACCGGATCAATGATTTTCACTACAATGTCGCAATCGTTTGCTTTTGCTGCCTTCAGAATATCTGAAGATATCGTATCTCCGATGTTTAAATTAATAATAATCTTTTTACCGCTGTTTTGCGTAATGTATTCCACAATATCCTTGGTCGGAATCTTATTCATAACGCCGCCGGTGTATGCCATTAACAATTGATCCAATTTGGATTCCGCCGCAACCAGCACATCAAACTTTGTGACATATGCTTTCTGCGAGCCGGTCAGCGCGTCATATTTTGCTCTGGCATCCAAAATAGCATTTTGTTTTGCAATGGTTACTTCACCGATTGCGGAAATGACCGCATCAACGGCAGCAGCCTTTTCCTGATCTGCCTTAATCTGATTTTCATCCGGATAACCGATATATTCCTGTCCCGGTTTGTCAAATACAAAATTATCGACAAAAATGGTATTTGCATCGGTTGACTCAAAGCTGACTCCGGCAAGATTCAGTTTATTGCCAAACGCTTCAATTCCTTCAATGCTGTTAAGTTCCACATATCCTGCGTTATTTCCCGCAGGTAAGCTTTCAATTAAAGTAATCTTTTGCTGTGTACCGTTAACCGTAACATTTAACGACAGCTTAACCGGTGCGGTATTACGAATCCGATAATAAAGCGTGTTGTTCTTTTTCATATGAATGGTCAAAGGAGTTGCTCTGGAATCCAGCTCCATCCCTGTCAAAAGGCGGGCTGTCCAATCATTATTTGCATCTACTTCGACTTCAAATTTACCCTCTGCCGGAATGGTACCGTTCATAATCTGACCATTCCACCAATCCTGAACATGTGTCTTATCAAACCAGTCAGGAGTCATGGGAAGAACCACTACTTCGCCGCCTTCATAATAAGCATCTTCATTATCAAACACAAAGCGTTCCACTTGGAATGAAGAATTGTCGGCGGGCGCAAATTCAAAACGTACACCCTGAACCAACAAATTATTATCTTCATCCGAAAGCGCTAAAAGTTCGGGATTATCCCCCAGTGAAATAGAATCTCCTACATCGCCGGCAGGAATCGTTCCAACCAAAACTCTGACCGGCTCAGCGCTGTCAGTAGCAGATCTCTTGACCTGAAGATATACACTGATGGCAAAATCTGATTTCACTTTATAGAACAGCGCATTCTGATCATTCAAATTGATGCTTACCACATGATCGTTGTCCCATACATTAAAGTACACATTCCGTGCCCACGAGTAAGTCATTGTAGCTTTCCAGAACTCATCATAAGAAAGTGCAAACCGTCCGTCGCCCGAAGAGCCTTCTTGCTTGTCATCACTCCACCAGCAGGAGTTATTGCTCTGAGCAAACCAATCCGGATTAACCGGCTTCACATCTTCCGAAGAAGAACCCGAAGAAATATTGGTGATTGTTTTCTTGCCTTCCATAGACCAGAAACCGTCTGCGGAAAAATATTTTGCATAAATTTCTACATTCTTTTTCAGCACAAGAGGTTCGGTATAATCCACATATTCACCGGAGGAACCAATTCGGTACATTACTCGCTGTGCACCCTCAGGCGCATTGATGGTTGCCTCAACCTGTTTGGTAGGACTTTCTGTATCCAGCGATACAGATGGTGCAGTTGGGCGAGAGGCCGGATATTCCTTTCCGGAGCCTGCGAAATCAAATTGGCGAATGGTGATTTTTTTACCGTTTGTACCGCCGTCAGCTAAATTTACTCTAAAAGTAAATCCGGAAACCGTCAGTGTGTCGTCCTCGCTGATATAATTTTTAAGCGCTTCCACGGTCCGCAAGTCCAAAACGCCTTTTGCATCTCCGTTGATTTCATTGAAAATAACAACGCCGTCGTTTTGTCCGGATCTGACAATCAAACGCATATCGGTTTTGAACTCAGAACTGATATCATAGTATAAATACGGTGTTACGTCCAAATCCAGCGTATAGGTTGCGCCGAGATGCTTATAATCTTCAAAATCACCGTGCATCTGCATTACAACATCGCCGTTTGACGGGAAGCTAACTGAAAATCTTGCAGGGTTGTCGCCGCTTCCGGTGCTCCAATCCCAATCATACCAAGAACCGGCTTCTGAATCAGTGAGCCAAGTGGGATAGATAACGTCATCACCCGGTTTTAAGACAGGCTTTTCTTCAGAAGTAATCTTCAATTTGCCTTCTACTGACCAAAATCCTTCAGAAGAAAAATATTTGGCATAAACAGTCGTGTTTTCAGCGGCGGCAAAAGCTTCGGTATATGCAGCATAAGTACCTTCTGCCCCTATTTTATAAAACACTTGTGCATTTTCCGGCGCAGTCACTGTCACTTTTGATGCCTGCTTATCCAGAGAAAGCTGCGGTGCAGCCGGACGGGATGACGGATAGGTCGTTTCATCCGGAGCAAAATCAAAAAGATTGATAGTGATTTTTTTATTTGTAACATCATTGTCAGACGGATTGAGCCGTATCCCATGCAGTGTCAGTGTGTTATTGGTAATATAAGGCTGCAACACTGCGACATCAGCAAGTTTGATTTTACCGCTCTTATCCCCGGTGAAGCTTTCCACCACAGTAACTCCGTCATTGCTGTCGCCGACCAATAATTTGATATCGGTAGCAATCTGCGAAGAAGCATCATAGTACAGATACGGTGTTTTGCTCAAATCCAAGGTATAGCTCGTTCCCGTATGTGTCATATTCGTTACCCAGTCAAAATTCGGAGTAATCGTCATCGAACCCGCATCGCTAAATGCCAAAGAAAACCGGTTATCCTCATTGGAACCGTATTGCCAATCCCAGTTATACCATTTATTAGCAGCTGCCTCAGACAGCCAATCCGGTTCTACAACGGTATCTTCTTCGGAACCGCTTGATGTTGTTTCGGCATTTGTCATATAATAGTCGTAAAACTCAAAAGTATCTTCCGCATCAAAGTTTGTTGTTTTAAAATGCGGTCCGTACATTGTAAACACAGTGTTGTCGGCAAGAATTTCACCCATACCTGCTATATCTGCCAATGTAATCTGACCTTCTACGAACTGTCCTGCCGGAATATCGGCAATTTTAATTGTTTTTTTGCCGAGATCCCAGTTGATTTCACCTTCAGCCGTCTTGGCATATACAACCATATACAATTCTGTTGCTTTTGAAGCTTTCACTTTATAATTCAAATAAGGTGTTACGGTTGTGTCAATATCTACTCTCGTTGTTTCCGAATTTGCTTCTGCGAAACCTGCGTCATACAAATCGGAATGCATGGTATATTTCCAACTGTCTGTGCCTTTGGCAACAGTATACCGCCAGCTTGTTCCTGTAGAATCCGCCTGATCGGTTGCCCACCACACTCCATATTTGTCTGCATCAAACCACGCAGGTTGTACCTTAACTTCTTTGACCACTTCTTGATTTGTCATATAATAGTCGTAAAATTCAAAAGTGTCGTTTGCATCAAAGTTGGTTGTTTTAAAATACGGTCCTGCCATATGAAACACGGTGTTATTGTCGGCAAGAATTTCACTCATACCTTCAATATCTGCCAATGTAGCCTGACCTTCTACGATCTGTCCTGCAGAAATATCGGCGATTTTAATCGTTTTTTTGCCGAGATCCCAGTTGATTTCTCCTACAGTTGTCTTGGCATATACATCCATATATAATTCTGTGTCTTTGGAAGCCTTTACCTTGTAATTCAAATAAGGCGTTACGGCTGTATCAACATCCAAGCCGTACTTATTTGCATTTGCAAAACCTGCATCATATGCGTCAGAATGCATGGTATATTTCCAACTGTCTGTGCCTTTGGCAACAGTATACCGCCAACTTGTTCCCGTAGAATCCGCCTGATCGGTTGCCCACCACCCATCGTATTTGTCTGCATCAAACCACGCAGGTTGTACCTTAACTTCTTGATCTGACCCTTGTGCTGCAATAGAAACAATAGACATAAAAGCAAGGTTTACCATCATTACTAACGCAATGACGCCTGAAATAAGTCTTTTATTGCTCTCTTTAAAACGAATCATCTTCTCACCGTCCATAATAATTAATAAATTGAATCGATGTGTTTCGGTTTATTACAACCATTTCATTTAAACTTCTTTCGTTTCTGACTCTGCCGAATATTTACAATCTTACCGCACAGGCAGTGCACTTACCTGCACAAAAAGCATTCAAATTTTCGATATCCGAGTCCGAATACTAACGCCCAACCGTCCAATGCCAGCTTTGGGCATTCATTATGAAAAAGCGCCTATGTTAATCGCCTCTTTTTCATTTGCTATATCATCAAACTGCGATGGTTTCGCAGCTTGGTATGCAACAGAACTTTCAGACAGCCGGAATCCGTTTCCATTGGAAATCCCATATATCGGATCATCTCCCGCAAAGCCGGGATCCCCCGTTTTCTTTTCATCATCTGAAATATTGGAAAAGTTATAAGTACCGTAATACAAATTCCCTCGAAACTGGTATTCCGTATCCGGATAAAACTGATTAAAACCGGTTCCGTTCATAGAAAATATGTTGTTCTCCACGCTTACGTGATTGGGACCTCCGCCGCTGTCTCCCCACTGATACATTCCTATCAAGCGCGTATCCGGCGGCTGCTGACAGGAAACGGTGTTGTTATAAATTTTGATATTGGTAATCGGACCGGACAATGTAAATATCTGTCCTTTATCCTCTTCACTCAGATTATATCTTACCGTAACATCATCGTTATAACCGCCTTGATCTCCGGAAGTGCATATCAGTAAAAACCCGCCGTCATTATGATGGCTGTAATTGTATTGCACTAAGGTATTATCACAGTTAATATCAACATCGTATCCTTGTGCGTCACCACCCATCAACACCTGTCCGTATGCCTCATTATACTGCATAACCGCATTTGCGGAGTTATGCGGCCAGATACCTGCATAAGCCGTGTCTCCTGCCCAACAACAGCCATATACTACATTTCGTTCAATCAGCGGATCAATGGCGCAGGATTGAAAAATCCCGTCTCCGCCGCAGTTATAAACAAAATTGTCACGGATTACAATATTTTTAGACGGCGTATACGGCAATTCTGCCCAATCAATGCCAACTCGTTTGCTGTAAGCAGAAGTAAAAGTAATTCCGTTCGCGTTGGTATCTTTGACTCTACAATTTTCAATAAATACATTTTCATAGGTAACCGGATTCAATGACTTTCTGGTATCGAATACGATTCCGCCGCCGGTACGGCTGTGTATACTCGTAATATCGTGTACATTAATGTTGCTGAGATAAATCTCCTTAAAATTGCCGCCTTTCGTGTCATCTCCTCCGCATTCCGAATAGATGCCGCATCGTGTTATGTTTGCTTTGGATGCAATATTTGTCACCTCAAGATTCGCAATTTTAATATAACTTAAATTTTTCAAATTAACTGCTGAAAAATTTCCGTTTCCGTTAATAATCGGATTGGGTCCTTCGCCATAGCGGTTAAATTCAATAAACCCCTCACTGTCCTCCCGCACGGGAGCCAAGGTGCCGAAAAAGACACTTCCGGCTTTCAGCAGCACTTTTGTCTGAGCAGAAAGTGTAATTCCATTTATTCGTTCTAACGTCTGGTATGCTTTTTCCGGTGTTAAGCCGTCATTGTCATCCGAGCCATTCAAACTGTCCACATAATAAGTCATCCATTTTCCTCCTTCTGTGTTTATTTCTTGTGCGACAACCGGAAGAAAGGATAACATCATTTCCACAATCATAATCGCCAAGAAGATTTTCTTTCTTTTCACTGCAATGTTTCCTATCTGATTTCAAATATATTTTTACAATATTATATTATCAAGTAATTTCTCAATTGTATATCGTTCATTTTCTAAGGATATTCAAAAATCCATCCATACGAAAATGCGCGATTTAACGGTGCTGTCATCAAATAATCCGTTAAACCGCGCAGCTTTTATTTATTCATTTCGCGAAATTTTCCCGGAGTGGTGCCACAATAACGTTTAAACACCCGAATAAATGTATTCACGTTATCATATCCAGTAGAGGCTGAGATTTCTATAATACTTTTATCGCTTTGCATCAACAGATCTTTTGCAACCTGAATCCTTTTGGTATGAATCACATCCAAAAGACCTTTTCCGGTTTTTTGCTTATATGCCGCCGATAGCGTTTTCACATTCGTATTTAAAATTTCTGCAATGAAAGCAACGCTCATGTCCTGATTTGAATATTGTTCTTCAATAATTCGCTGCACCTTGCTGACAAACTCTAACGATTCTTTTTCTTTAATATGCTGAGTACAGTTTTTAAAATACTCTATAAAATCATCTGTTGCCTGTTTCAATTGATTCTTACTGTTGGCTTCGACGGTTCGGAAAATCATATCATTTAATTGCTGCACATCATCATCAAAAAAGCTGCGATTCTGCTGAACCTGCTGCGCAATGGCATTCATACATTCTGTCAGCTGTATCTTTAAAATGCTGATATCCGCAACGCCTTCATCCAATACTTGACCTGAAATCATGGCAAACAACCGCACTACCTCTACCCATTCCTCCGTTTTGCAGGCAGAAATCAGTTGGTACTGCATCACAATCAATTGCGCATAATTTTGATCGGAGACGGTAAGCTTCAACGCGTCATTATATGACAATACTGTCTTGCTCAGCGCAGACGATTGTTCCAATGCAAATAAGCTTTCCTGATAACTGCTGTGAATCTGTGATTCATCGTCAGCATTACGCCCTATTCCCGCTAAAAGCTGAATCCCCAGTTCTTTTTTACAAACGCTGATAATAATATCTGCTATTTGAGCAATCGAGTGATTCTCAGCGCCGATTACACTCTTATGCCCTATGATGGCAATAATATCGTCCTTGTGCAGCAGCACCGCGCAATGCCGATATTCACTGATAATATTATTAATTACAAACACCAGCAGTTTTTGTTCGTCCTGCATTCTTCCCTTTAATTTTTGAACCACCTTGTCTAAATTCAGTGTAGAAAAGGTAACAACCGTACAATTTTGGAGCGGAAATTTCAAGCCAATATCCTCATTTTGGGCTTTTTGATAAGGCTCCATACTGCCTAATAGTAACCCGGTCAGCACAGACTGCCGCAGATCAGCTAATCTGCGATCCATTTTTTCTTCCAAGGATCTCATGTTCAGCATTTGTTTTGCAACTTTATTTTCCAAGGATTCAGAATTGGAAAGCAGGCTTCGGGTAAGCATCCGATCCTGACGATCTTCTAATATTTTTTGTGTCAATAAAATAGAATGACTTTTTTTCAAATAACTTGTTATCAGGAATAACAACAAAACACCCGCTATGATTCCCAAAAAGAGCACGGTGGTGGACCCTTGCTGTTCAAAAAAGCGATACTCGGGTTCCAAATTTACCAAAATATTTTTGAATTGCTCCGGCTGTTCCTGTCCGGAGTACAACTGAATTTTATCCCGATTGGCAGAAAGGCTGTACTGACCATTTAACCCATACTGCAAAGTGCTATATTGTATTACTTCGGGTAAAAACATTCCTCTGGTTTCAACAAAATGTTCGTTTCGATAATTAATCATGGCAAACTCAGAATTGCCATCCAACCTGCTGATACCGGTGGTATTCCGGAACATATTACGATCGAATGCAACCATAATAAATCCGATAATAGAATCATCATCCCAATTAAAGCAGGGAACCACCATGCAAAATTTCTCAATTTTTGAAAAAGCAGAAGAGGATTCTCGTGGACTAATTCCGATAAACTCATATGGCTTTTGTTCTGATTCAAACAGGTGCTTTATATTAGACGTATTTAATTGTAATGCCGTAATAAAATCCTGCGAAGAGATAAATTGATTATTCGTATAAGAGCGGCCATCCCGACAACTAAACAACACAACCGTTCCGACTATGCTGTCACCGCTGAAATAGTTCTGCACTATTTTTTGCCTTTCCGCCAATTTTTCGGAGGTGTTCACATCCAACAAATAAGCTACGGTGTATTGACCTATCAGGATATCCAAACGGTTTCTTGTTGTTTTGATCAAGTTGCCGATTGAAAAATCAATATGATCGAGAGTCGATAGCTGTTTTTGCCGATACTCCTGCTCCCATTGAGAATGAACGAAGAGCATTACGCTGATAATTGCCGAGATGATAATTGCAAGCAGTGCCAGCAGCAATCCAATGTTTTTTTGAAAGCCATGCTCTCTTTTATTATTTTTCAACCATTTAGCCGTGCCGTTCTTTTTTTCAATTTTCAAAAACCACACCGCACTTTCTATTCCTGTTTATCCGACGATTCCGCTTCTTTCCACACTCTGGGTAAATTTATTCTGCACAAAGAAATAAGCAATCATCGGAGGCAATATTGCCAATAAGCATCCTGCCTGCATTCTGATCATCACAAGCTGTACCTCACTTGCCGAAACATAGCTTGTTATTGCTCCGCCCAACCTGGATAATGCAACTGTTATGGTAAGGGTTTGATCCATCAAAACAGAAGATAAGTAATAATCATTCCAATACCACACCATAGCAAAAATAATGGTAGTCAAAAACACGGAACCTGCATTCGGTACCATCACTCTGATAAAAGACCGGTACGGGCCGCATCCGTCGATCATAGCTGCTTCTTCTAACTCTTTCGGCATATTACGGAAAAATTGACGAAAGATAAAGATGAACAGACCGGATCGGATGCCCATACCGAAAATGGCAGGAAGATACATAACAAATGGCGTATTTGTCAATCTGATACTAATATCGGTATTAAATATCTGATTAATCAATGATATTATACCAAAAAAATCAAAGTTTGAAAAGTTAACAAATACTGGTATTATTGTGGTCTGTGCCGGAACGATGATGGTAAATAACACCAGCCCGAACAGGATTTTTTTACCGTGAAACTGAAATCTGGCAAAGCCGTAACCGATAATTGCTGTTGAAACAACCTCGAACAAGGCGCTGGCCATCATGATATAAACCGTATTCCACAAGGATTTAAAATATTGCATCGAAGTAAATGCTTGCTGTAAATTAATCAAGGTGAAATGTTTGGGAAGCCACACAACGCCGGGATCCAAAATATCTGCATCTGTGCGAAAGGTGGTGCTGATCATATACAAAATAGGATAAACGATAACATAAATCAAACCGATAAACAACGCGGTACGGAAGATGGATAATAAAATCTTTTTACCTTTAGAAATATTTTTTTTGGTTGCTACCTGTTCACAAAAAAATGTTTTCATATCCGTGGTTTTTAACATATCCGATCCTCCTCTCTTAATCATTTTCATAATGAACAAATCTGGAAAACACACCAAGCACCAGTCCCATAATCAAACAGATGGCTACAAAATAGATCCATGTCATTGCCGAACTGTAGGAATAGCGCAATTGTCCGGCTTCATCGATGATATACCGCATCAAGCCATTTGAATAACTGGTAAATGTATCAATGATGGTATAAATCAAATTCACCAAAATAATCGGACTGATCATCGGTACCGTAATCTTCCAAAAATATTCCCAGGAAGTTGCGCCCTCTACATTGGCGGCTTCCTGCAAGCTGACCGGAATGGATTGCAGCGCGGTCAAGAACAACAGAATCTGAACACCGGATTGCCAGGTAATACTGAAAATGCGGTCAATAATACTGGTCAGATAATTAATAATTTTAAGCGGAAGCCCTATTTGCAATAAGATTTGATCCATAGAGGTACTCGTTGCCAGATAAACCGAGCTTGCTTCGCCCACTCCCTGCACTGCATCCCCGTTTATAATGGACAGCAAAACGGTGGAAGACAACATCAGGGGAAGAAAAAACATACACCGCACAAAACCTCTGCCCTTAAATTGCTGATTTAACAGTATGGCAATAAAAAGGCTGAAAATTAAGATGATCGGCACCTCAATCAATAGATTTTGGAAGGAAGCATATAAATTCGGTAAAAATTTTTCATCGCTGATAAAGGCATTGCCGTAATACATAAGACCCGCCCACGGTCTGTTTAAGCGGCCTTCTTCCAATGTGACATGCTGAAAAGAAAACAGCAAGGAGTTGATAATAGGCGACAAAAAGAACATCAGAAAGCCTATTATCCACGGAGATATAAAAACAAATCCCACAATCTCTCTTTTGTTTTCCATTGTTAAGCGTTTCTTTTTCATGGTGATTGCGCGGATCCGGTGCAACTTTACCGGCTTAACTCCGCAACTGCCTTTCTTCATAGTTTCCTATTATTTCTCTGTGCTAAACAAGCAATATCCCTTTGCCGGAACATTCTGTCCCTCAAACACAAAGTCCTGATCACTGTAATTGACTGCCACCGAGGTGCCGTTTTCAAAGGAGGTGCAATATACATTCTCCGCTAAAGAAGAATGTCCGACAATACAATGATTTCCTGTTTTCTGATAAACATCATTCAGAATTTTCGATTGCTCTGCCGCAAGACCAATCCAATCGTTGTAATTGCTGTTATATACAGATTCAATCGGTGTCCCGGCAGTATCTTCAAAATTCTGAGCGTTAAAATCAAAAGTTAAAGAAGAACCGGTTTCCATTGCCTTGAGCAAACAAAAGTCTGTATCATAACTTAAGTTAACCGATGGAATAGAATAATTCTTATACCCGCTCATCACGATTTGATAAAAAGGTACACTTTGGTCGGTAATATCATAACCGCTGCTTGACACGGGAACTTCTGAAATATAATCCGATGCGCAAGCCGCATAAAGATTGGCGGACTTGGTCAAAACACTGCCGCTTTCCGCCGCTTGATTCAAAGCGTCAGTTACCAGTTCCAGTATTTCTCCTCGGTCGTATCCTTCTTTTCCGGAATCAGAATAGAGTTTATATCCCAGTGCTTTCAGTGAAATGCCATCGGTGTTAAGATGATATTTTTTATAAAATTTTTGCAAAACTTCAGAATACAGCCTCGGTGAAAACAGATAATAAGGCGCCGTTTCCAAATCCTTCACCAAGCTAAACGGAGAATAGCGATACTGCAGCGAAGGGGATTTGTTTAAATTTTTCGCTGTTGAGGAGCCTTTCGCATATCCGTTTCCCGACTGATAAAAATCAGTTAAATTAATTCCCGGAAGAAAAGTGATCTCGTTTTCTTTTGCCGTTTGCAGTAAAGTCTGAAAGTCTTTCTTGTTTCCAAGAACAGATTCATATTTACCTTTCACCGGCATCTTACCAGTCATTCCACCGGCGGTCCATCCTTCATAGGAAAAAACAATATCCGCAATACCGGCAGCTTTTAGATCGGTAATCATTTTTGCCGCATCCTGATAGGTCGTAAGCGGCTTCATAACATCCACCGGAATCCAGAGAAAACTGCCTTTTTTCTTAACCGCGCCGTAGGAATTAATATAAACCGGCAAATCCTGGTGCTGCTCAGCGGTTTTGGTCAATGAGCCTTCCGAAATTAAAAGCTCTTTATATTTTAATGCCATGTCCGAGTATCCGCTGCCTGTCCCCAGAGGATAATAATCTACCGTAAACGCGTCGCACTGTGCTTTCTTTTCCGAAAGCACCACCACTTCTTTTGCACGGGAACTGCTGCTGTCTAACATTACAGTATCATACGGCCGATAATTAAACGAAAAATAAGCGACATTGTAATTCTTTTTCATTCCGGCAACATAGGCATTCACCTGGGCGAATGCGGCTCCGTCTTGTACCACCGACAATACACTGCCGCTGTTTTTGGAAATACCCAGCACCGGAAATTTTGCAGTTTCAGAAAAATAATCCAACCGTTCCTGCGCTACAATGAGATCTTCTCCGTATACTTTCTGCTGGTATGCCGAACCGTTATATTTGCCGTTATTAAAATGGATTAAAGACCCGCTGCCGTCCGGCACGAAAAAGTAACCTTGTTCGGTTGTATTTGCCGCACCGAAATAAGGGAGGAGTGAAATGTCGATCAAACGATTTTCCGCTGTTTCTTCGATTTGATCGATCAATACGGAAACCTGCAAATGATCCTCTTGCAATGTATATTGTATCGGTATGCTGATCCCTTCGCTTACAAAAGAATATCGAAAAATAATACCGTTTTCGGCTTTTTCTGCGCTGAGCCCGTTTTTATTCACAGAAGCGATTTTGCTTACCCGTTCCTGACTCATCGACTTTGCATCATAATATCGGATTTCCAGTTGAGACTCCAGCAATCTTTTTTTACCCTGCCCAAGACTATCGTCCGAGGCAGTGTCCGGATTTGAGCGCCATATAGCGCCGGTGTCTTTCTGATACAGAATAAACGCTCCTGTTTTACTGTCTGCATACAGTTGAAGCAGTTTACTTTCACCGACCATATCCATCCCGTCGGTTTGCACTGCCGCTGCCGCTGTTATTTGTTTTTCCGGAGCCGATGTTGTTTCCGGAACGGCAAATACACGAAAAGTCAGCTGACAAAACAGACCAAGCGCAACCATAAAAGCAAAAGTTTTTTTCATGTTCATCCTCACTCTTTCGCCGCAAGGTTATGTTTTCAGAGGATAAAATCTGTCTGCGGCGTCAAGACAGACATTTATCTATGTCTTCCCAATAAAAAGAAGATGTTTTATATTCGGAAGGAAATCTCGCTGATAAGCGTCATAATAAAAATATAAACATTTTGAAATAAAGAAAACAACAGTAACAGCAAAAAGAGAATGATTAATATTCCAATTAACGAAAAAATAATTGTAAGAATATTTTTAGGTATACTGAATTGCTGCATTACCATAATGCCGATAAATGCCAGACAAACACTCCAAAACATCAAAACACCGTGAAAGGTATAATAAAATACCGCTTCGTCAAGGGTAAACAGGTGTCCTGCCAAGGTCAGCGGAATGGAAATCGCTGTATAGGGCAGCAACGCATAGCAAACAGCTATCCATAATTCGCGGAATTTTCCTTTCCCATCCAGCAAAGTACAAAACATCCAGTTTGCCACGGTAAAAAGGAACAATCCGCCCACGCAGCCGATAATAATCCAAAAAATATTCACATCTTCAATTTTCCCGGTACGAAAAAGAAAGGACGGAACGACTGCACGGATAATATTTGCCAATGTAAACAAAGCGCATAAGATATTGGCATACAACAGTGAGCCTTTACGGTTATACTTTAGCTCTTCAAAGCCGGTCACCGGATGAATCAAAATATAGAATAAGTACTTTTTCTTAGACATTTGCGCATAATTCATATTTTAGCGCCCCCTTTTGCTCTCCGAAAAGCACGAGCGATGAAACGATATAACTTCCATTTGATCACTGCAAAGGCACAGACAATGAAGCTGACAACCAAAACAACAAGGAGGGTAAAATTATCCCGCAGCACCGACTTCCGATATTCCTTATAGGCGGCGGAATATTGTGTTTTATCGTTTGCTTTTTCAAAATATTCCATTGCCTGTTGGTAATCACCCATTTGATAAAGCGCTTTTCCGTAACCAAGATTTGCAATACCGCTGTTGCTGTTATACTTTAATACTTCTTTCCAATAATCCACTGATTCTGCATAAAGTCCATCGCTGTAAATGTCAATTGCCTTTAACATAATTTTTCCGTAATCGGTAATATCAAATATTGTCAGATTCTTTTTTTGGGTGTCTAAAACAACAACATTGGTGTCAAAAGCGCAGGCCGCTACCGGATCACTGAAAACTCCGTCACAGCTTCCCTCACCGCCGAAAATGGTAATCAGGCGCCCGTTTTGATCATATTGATATAACTTCTTATTCTTCCGATCCAAAACCGTAATAATTTTATCATCCACTACATCAATGGCATTGAGTATCGTGGTGCTGATTTCTCCCTTGTAAACA
>ERZ827524.790-NODE-790-length-37588-cov-8.368289_pt1 | contig 37588 bp, 60 predicted proteins | sample MGYA00519702_ERZ827524 | MGnify/ENA primary metagenome ERZ827524 (study PRJEB31778, sample SAMEA3449341) | human gut metagenome | biome: human gut; feature: human-associated habitat; material: faeces | place: United Kingdom | collected 2010/2012 ...
TATAAGCTTGCCGACCGGGGAAAGTATCTGGTACGTGTAGACAAATGGTATCCGTTAAGCCAGATCTGCCACCGCTGCGGGATAAGGCATCACGAAATGAAGGACCTGCGTATCCGTACCATGCGGTGTCCCTGCGGTCTAGTCATGAACCGGGATCAAAATGCCGCTACAAGGCTTGTGCTGAAGTAAGAGTTTCTAAATTTTCAGTTTGTTCTTCTAATTTTGTTATAAAGCAAGTAAGAATACAGTTATACAAGATAAATTCATTTTTCGTTAAATATCTTTCCTTGCCTTTTCCGTAATCATCAATACAGTCCTCAAATTCGTGTAAAGCATGATTATATTTATTCTCCATAATTAGTTTTATGGATGCGTCTGAACAATAACCTTGTCTTGCCGAAAGTGGCGACACATAAGCGTCATTATCACAAAATGGAACAGTAATCAAACGCTTACATTTTTGTAGTGCAATATATATCTCCCCGTCAGAAAAATGAGTATCATAGCCTGCATATTCTCCTCTTATAAGCAAAGAATTAAGCAAATCTTCTCCCGTTACAATCGGCTTTATGTAAGCCCGAACCATCCCTGTTCCTTTTGCTCCTATAACAATATTGTTCTCTTTCTTATTTTTTCTAGCTTTAGCTTTTAGTATCTTCAACATAATGCACCTCTTAAATCTGATTTCTCATCTTATCCTCTGAATCTTTGCATATGATTTCGTCTGTCACCATACTTTGATACACCTTTCTTTACGGATTACATCGCTTGCAGCGTGTATATCCTTCATTTTCTAATTCTTCTATCGTTCCTTGATACAGTTTCTTATTTTGTTCCTTAATATCCGGTACGCTGGAGCATTGTTCTCTGTGAATCTTTTTCGTATTCGTATTGAGAATATATGTCTCTGTCTGGGAAGTTTCCTCATCGTTTGTTTCTGTTATTAACGAAGAAGTTTCTCCGGTTCCTTGATAATTATTATCGAGGCAGCTTTCACCAGTTTTATATGTAATGATAATTCCCGGTTGTACATTAAAACAGTACACACGGAAACATATTCCTGCACCTTCATCTTCGACCGACCATCCTTCCATTTCCACGATAGAAGCAACAAGATCATCGGATTCTTTGTAAATCGGTGTTACACGATACAACACATGGTTCCCCGTCTGCTTTACATAGTTGTTTACCATTTCTTCATACGGGAGCATTCCTTCGATGTTTAAGTATCGTGTACCTGTGATCAGATTCTTTTCATTTGCATTTTCACCAGCAAGACAATACGCGATCAAATGACACCTGTTATAAAGATATGGCGGTGTTGAATTCACAACTCCTTCATATTTCGCCTGATTCCAGCCACTCGGTTTGACAGATCCGATTTCTCCTCGTTCTTTTGTCGGCTGCAGTTCCGGGCATATATTGGCATATGCTACACCGCATCTGCCTAGCGAATCCAATTCGCTGTATTCTTCAAACGCATCAACACGCTTCTTATCTTCATCCGTAAAATTAGGTATGTTACCATCTGCTTCTACAGACGGACTTCCCGAATAATCAGGAATTGTACTTAACTGTGTTTCTGTCGTCCGGGCATCGCTAGTTGCAATCATATCCAAGTCTTCTGAAACCTGAGATTCCGTTGCAACAATCTGGTTGTTAGTGATTTCCTCTGTATTGTTTGTTATTCTTCCGCACCCGGCAAGCAGGAAAATCAACGCTATAAGAATACTGTAAGTTTTTCGTTTTGCCATAATTAGGTTATCTCCTTATTTGCTTTCACATTACATTTTTTCATATACAGCTAAATATTTATATTTTATAATGGCAGTTCTGCCTCAGTGCAGGCAGAACTGCGCACAAAACATCAATACATAAGCGAACATGCGATTGCCGTAACCTGATTCTTATTGTTTGTGAACTACTCGGATACAAGTAACCGAGCTTCCTGCTTCATCCACCACAGCTTTACATATACAAAAATGTACCGGTAAAGTCTTACACGGTGTCCACAGGCGTCAGATTCGGCTGGTTCCCAGCCTATCATATGTTTTATGCTGCTTCCATGAGCATACGCAGACCTTCCTGTCTGATGTTGATCGCGGCGTTTTGGTCCCGGCTCATAACCAGACCACAGGAACACCGCATGGTACGGATACGCAGATCCTCGAATCGTCATACAGATATTCGGAGTCAAGTGTCTGGTATCCTTTGATAAATTTATCTGCCATAGCACATATACTTGCTAATGTGTCGACTACTATGTTCTGTAAACCTTCCATTTCTTTGTCTGTGAGATTGTATTCTTTATTCATCTTCTTCATCTCTCGATTCTTTCAGATTTGTTTCGGCTTCGGGCTTTTTGAGAAATACGGTTTTATCAAATTCTGAAAATGGTATATTTTGTTTGTCAAAATATTTTGAAGTGACAACTATGCAAAAACCACATGAAATAAAATGTACAAAATCTTTAACTTCCGCTTCTGCATAATTCGTTTTACAGTATGGTGCCATTTTGACATATACCGTATCTCCAATCCTGCAAGGCAGCTTGATAAGTCTGTCTTGTTCATCTAACTGATTGTATTCATCCCATTTGTCAACATCTTTATCGGTAAGAAGCTGCGACTTTGATGTATTATTTGCCATATCAATGCACGGATGTTTTTCCAGCATTCCTACCACTCTCGACAACAAACCATCGCGATCCCCATATGTCTTGTTAAGTTGATCTTCTAAATCCTCTATATTGAAAACCGATTTTAAAATATAGATAATCAACCAAATACCAGTTGCAATAGACCATTTAAACGTCAAACCAAAGCACATTGTAATAAGCTTGATTATTACACATGTAACAATCCAATTAAGTCCATAATCAAGTGCTAAAATTATAACTACAGCAACTGCTATTATACCTCCAGTTTTTAATTTTTGCTTTAAATTACTCATTTGTGTATTCTCCTTTTTTAATATGTATTTCATAGAACCATTCATTGTATAAAGCATATCTAGTTTCTTTAATACGGATGTACATCTTGCACCACTTGGACCGTTGTTTTCTCCTTTACTTTACACATATTTATTGCAGCAATCGTTTTCATCAACGATCACTCCGTTTTTTTTCATACAATGAAGTATATCAAATTTGCCAACCCCTGCTTCCGAAAAAGAATTTGAACAATTTAAGCAGTTCTTTTCGCATGTCCCGTGCATTTTTGATTTCCCATCAGGATTGTAGAATAACAGCATTCTTGTTCCGTATGTATCTTCATAAATTCTAACTGTACTAAAATCATAAAGAACCTGATCTATATTTGCTTTTATGAACTGCTCCGGATCTTTCGACTTTGTTATATCAGATACTCGAATCGTCATACAGATATTCGGAGTCAAGTGTCTGGTATCCTTTGATAAATATTTCTTTGCAATTTGCAAATACTGTTCTTCCATGTATCATTCCTCCTATGTCCGCTAATTGGTATGAACCTTATATTTGTCCAAGAATATGTAATCTTCTTCGCGCTTAATCTGTAGCCTGCCGACTTCTCTATACTCGGCAACACAAGCCTTGGAACGTGTCCATCCTTTCTGGAATACGACCATATCTGCATCCCGAATCGTTTTAACAATCTCTATATCCCCATAGCAATGCTTTACTCCGGCAATTACTTGTTCATTTACTTTATGGGATTTTGGTTTTGATATATATATATATATTTTCATATAGTTTATTTCCCCCGTATATCACATTTAAAAAAATAACAGCTCTAGCCGGATTCGAACCGGCAAGTGCAGGGATCAAAGCCCTGTGCCTTACCTTTTGGCGATAGAGCTACAAAAAACAGCTTACATCAACTACACGGACAACCTACACCAACCTCTTTCATTTCCTCGTCAATGCAAGCTGTATCCGGAACTGTAGTCTAACACATCTTTTTCCGGAATTGACATGTTGTATTCCGACTACTTTAGGCAGTTCCGTCATGCCTCAAGCGAGTGAGTAGGATTCGAACCTACGAAGCATTGTATGTTCACGATCGTTATTCATACGCCAACTATCTTTGTATTGCCTGCTTTAACCACTTGCATACCACTCGCATTCTATAAATGGAAGATGTGGGACTCGAACCCACAACTTATCGCTTATGAGGCGATTGTTCTAACCGATTGAACTAATCTTCCAAAATAGCAGTATTCCCGGCTATATCCAATCCTTTTTCAGTATCATGTTCTTTTTTCTTTTCGTTTGCCGGGATATTTGCCATTTTTATTATTTCTTTTCAATAAATCACAATTTGCATTTTCAAATTCTCCTTTTGGATCTGTCACAATAAGTCCATCTCCGGCATATACATAATTTATTAGATTATTTGGATCTTCTTTTTCCTTAATATCAACCTCGATCATTTCCGGATAAAACATTCTGTATTGATAGAAAAATGCATCCTCGATTTTGTTCATTTCAACACCTTTTTCATGCGAAATTTTTGCTATTTCTTTATGTACGATTATAGATAAATCTTTAATGTCAAAAGAAATTCTATCACCGGCTGCGCTTTTCGAAAATTTTCTCTGTTTTTCATCCCAAATTATTTTATTCATACGACCAACACAGGAATCGCAAATCTTAAAAGGCATCCTTGATGTTACTTTTCCAACGCTGCAGCAGGCAATACAAGTATCTTGATCGTCCCACGTACCATCCAACACATCGTTCCGCACAAGTTCAAACGCCATGCGGAGTGCGCAGCGCTTGCATATGGCGATGCCGAGGTCTGGAACTAAAGACACCTTTTTTGTCTTGCAACAGCTACAACGTCCTACTTTTTTCGTATTCTTGATTTTCTTTGCCATAGTCTAACTTCCTCCATTATAAAAAACGCTGCATACACAATGACACCATTTTATTCACGTAATATTTGTCCTTTATTATTTTCGTCTGCCACGATATGTCACTTATTCACTTTTTCTCCTTCTTAGTAGGGTGTACAAAGTCCTACTAAACAGCCCTAGTTGGATTCGAACCAACAACTGCAGGAATCAAAGTCCTGTGCCTTACCTTTTGGCGATAGGGCTATATCTCAAGTAATCTCCTAAATCCTTCGATGCCAAAGTATAACTCCATTAGTCAACCACTTAATGGTACTACATCATTAACTCTTGATTACTACTAACAAAATCTGTACTTTTAGTTTAGGATACCTACTCATACAATACACTCTCTCATATTACAAAATGTAATAAAATGTGAGAACATAATAGCTTATCTAAGACGCTTAGATGCTAATATTAAATGTAGTGCTATATCGTTTGTTGCTTCCAATTTCATTAGTTAGAGTTTTATCAACTTTTTCCTAATAAGTTAATCATTTCAGAATAGTGTTTATATGTGTTATCGCTTCACATTGTTTTAAGTGTATTCAAATATTTAATTTCTTCATTTATTAACTATTACAAACTCATTTCTTTTCTTCGTCTGCCGGGATATTTGCCATTTTTATTTTTTCTCTGGAAATATTGTCATGCCAACATCTTTTTCTATAAAATATATTGATTCATCATCATTGTCGTTAATTGTGGCATGGTATGTAACATTTCCCTCTTTTGTAATTTCAATATCCTTGATAACCGCTTTTTGCGTGGATCCTTCGTCTATCCGATAAACAACTTGCCTTATTTTTAATGATGGTAATTCGTATATTTTCTCTATGTTTTTACGCTTATTTTGTCTGTTTATTTCGACGCAGCATAAAACCACAAATTGAATCAATACGCAAATTCCTGCTATATATATTATGGAATCCAGCATACTATGTGCTTCAATGTAAAAATATTCCTTCATTTAATTTCCCTCGTTTCTACATTTATCTTCTACAAATAATATATCACATTTTCCGTAAAATGTAAACTAAAGATGGATGATATAAAAGCACTTTTTACAAATTTTCGCACTGTTACTGATTTGCGTCTTTTGTTTCCACAATCTTTCCAACCGGCTTAACAGTACCGTGATGCCCCATCTTCTATATATCCATCGGATCACAATCCGGATTTGGGCATTCGCCATAGTCTTCATAGCATTTGTCACAGCAAAACTGGCACTCCCATGCATCTCCACGCTCACAATCGTCGCATACGCTTCTTTCTTCGTTTATAGAATCTGCCTCCTAACTGAAATTACTGATACTCCAGAACTTTATATCCAGTACATCTGTTGTTATTACCCTAATGTACTTGGATAAAATTTTAGCGGTTTCTTCTTCGGTAAGATTCTTTTCCTGCTCTGAAAGGTCCCGGTGTTCCCAAGGGTACGTTGGAGGCAAAATCAGATACAGATTATCATCCGCATCCTCTGCTACGGAAAATTCAATATGCTCAACTTCGTTAATTACTTCACTAAGTATATCCGCAATCCCGCCGTAATTGCTTACTCCGTAGTTTTCAACATATGTTGTTAGGATATCGTATGTTTCCATAATCTGCCCGTTACATTCTTCGTCAATAAATTTTCTTACCTTTGCGTACAAATCTGGTGCGGTCTGGATCAGTTTCATTAGGTTCACAAGAGAAACCTCATTTTTGATGTCTGATATCCGCACTCCGTACCCTGTAATAGTCCACGATGAAAAACTCATATGCTATCTCCTCTCGTAACTGAATTTTATACTTCAAAAATTCTATAATATGTGCAATCTTCTAAAGCGTAATTTCTGTCTATTGTATCCTTTGTGTAGCCTTCTGCATATACAAGAACTACGTCATCTTCCGACCAGTCTATTACCGATGGTTCATACCCACTTTCAGCTTTGACCGCGTTCACTTCTTCACTGAGATATTCCTGAAGCATTTTAACAGTTTCTTCCATCGTATCGCATTTTTTTGCCACGCTGCTTCCGTCAAAATTATGAGTGATTGTAAATATAAACATGTTTCCTTTCCTCCTCAGTTCAATATTACTTGTTATCTGTCCATCGCCAGATACAAAATCGACTGGCGAACAAAATATTGTATCTGCTGCTTATTTTCTAATTGTTCTACTACGTCAGGAATTAGATCATTACAACATTTTTCTACGATTCTTTCATACAAATGCCGGTTTTCCGTGTTTCTGTTTGCATCGAGATCGTGCATATGCAAAAGAAAAACCGTATATTCTTTTATTTCCTGAGTTATTTTTTCTGTTTTTTCCAATTTATCCTTCAATTTTTCACCCCCATATTTGGTATCTATTCCTATATATAATATATCACATTTTCCGTAAAATGTCAATTTGCATATGTTTTATAAGAAGAAAAGAATAAAGAAAAACAGGCAGTTATGAAACTGCCTGCCCAAGATCGCTGCACTACTCTTCTATATTGCTGCTTTCCGTAACCTGTCTCTCATTTTTGCCATATTCTCACCTGTGTCTTTCTTTTTCCCTATATTTTGTCTTGAAAACTTTGTTACTCTGATACCGGCGGAAATAGGTATGAATAATCAGCCTGTACATATTCCTCAATTTCCTTTGGTGTCATAAGCGTGGCGATTTCTCCAATCTGTTTGATGTTTTCTTCTGTGTAAGCGATTGTTTCTTGATCCATGTATTCGCGTGGGATATGCCAGTCTGGGGCAGTTTCGTTTTCACAATTCCATTTCATATACTGTTCTCCGTCCATCGGTTCGCCTTCGTTGTAAAACTTCATAAAACAGTATTTGATCCCGTCATCTGTTACATCAATGAAAAGCTGCCCATCGTTATTGTCCTGATCAAATAAATATTCTAAATTACCGTCCCATTCTTCTGCCACCTCTTTGATTATGTCAGAACTGAACGCAATATCTTTCATGTCAAAATTGGTTTCGCAAAACCGTTTTAACTTTTCGAGTTTCTCTTCTGAGCCCCAGCAAAATTTGCACTTCATAAATTCACCCTGAACTTCTTCCAAAACATATCTTGCCCGGCTAATCATCCGTTCTCCAAAGTTCCATCCAAAATATCTCGCGATCATGCCTTTGTAATTGCATATCCGTGGATTCTTTGTTTTTCTCCTACTACATAATTAACGTCATATCGAATGTAAATCTGACTTCTCTGTCCCATAATATCACCATTTATCCTTTCTTCTTTATACCGGTTCGTAGTTATCCGTCTTTCCCTGCAGATATTCAAGTATATCTATTCTGCCACCATACAAACAACAAATTTTGGATAACTGCTGTTTTTCGTAACCATCTTGCTGCTGCATATCTATGCCAGCCATCTACAATAACAGGCTGCGGAAGGATGCTTCCAAATAAATCACATACATTATCTATTTCTATATCTCTTATTTCTTCTGGATGATTGATGAAATAAATAATCCTTCCTATGTGCCACTTTCTCGAACGCTGTTTAGATACAGGATGTTTCCATGTATCACCATATGGCTCTGGCATTTCAGCCACGCCTTCATGAATTGCATCCGATATATCATCCATGCTGATCTTTCCTGTATCATCCCACGTCCAGTAGTTATCTGGAAGAAATTCCGCAAGACGGTCAATTCTTATTATGTCGTCATCGTGTTTTGTAATAGTCATATATGCCATATCTTTTAGAATCTCTTCCTTTTATCGTTGTAAACTTACACACTCAAAAACGTGACCGTGTGATAGCTGCTTAATAGTTTATCCCCATTCTTGCAATGCACACTCTCCCGATTGCGTACCGAATATCAGACTCGTTATAGTATTTTCTATCGTTCCATCCCGACGTTTCCATAACGTCCTCTGTAACAGCTTCGAGAAATGTTTTGTCTGTTTTTGGATCGTAATTATCCAAAATACAGTTTACATATTCATCCGATACCGAATGCTGCAACACTTTTCTTATCTCTCTTTCGATCGTATTTTTTTCAAAACTATTCATTTTTCTCACAATAATTTTCCTTCTTTCTTCTTAACCTTATCAATTTACTATCAATCATTTTATATATATAATATATCACATTTTACGTAAAATGTCAATTCAAAGAGCCATAATGTAAACAAAAAGCAGGCAGTATACTGCCTGCTATGTTTTTTGACTAATTATTTTCTAAATCCTGCAGTTCGAGTTCCAGACATCGCTTTTCATCTTCATCTTCGTATAGTTCGTTATCCAGAATTGCTTCTATTTCTGTTATCCGCAATTCTATTTCCTCATTGTTACAGTCGATCTGCATATAATCATCTCCTTCTATAAATCTACGGTTTACTCTAAATCAACGATATAACGTATTGTTTTTCCATTATCGTATTTCTTGGTCCGTAACGTTCCGTTAATATATTCTCCAATCCTCTTTGAATATTTGTCATATGTATCGCGACCAGAGAACTCATATTTTCTGCCATCATACTCAACCGTAATTTCATAGACTGCTGGATCTCTTAGTGTATAATATGTACATGCCGCCGGATTATAATACATTGTTGTATGAGCAGCTTTATAATATTTATCGGTTACTTTTACTTTGACTGTCGACGTTTCTGTACTAATGCATTTTGCACAGCCAGTTAATACAAACACAAAAAGTAATGGCAGCACCAGATTACACATAATTTTCTTCTTAGATCCTATTTTCATACGTTAACCTCCTTACATATCGTCGTTTTTACTCAACTTCAACAAAATCCTCATTGATACTCAAACATATTGGGTAATCAGTAATGTGGTTGTCCGTAACTCCCCAGTTATTGAAATAATCGCCTTCTTCATCAATCCCAACACCATTGTTCAAATCTGATACAATATCCGCTTCTGTTGGCAAATCTGTTTCATTCGCTGTATCAATCCCAGTATCCAAGATTTCTTTTCTCTTTGTCATGCACTCTGATATATAATCAGCCACTTTCTGTTTTCCAAATTTTGTTAAAATGTATTCCATAGATTGTCCTCACTTTCTAAGCTAAATGGACCAGAAATAAACAGCCAATACGTGTGATCGTCAGTTCATGTTACCATTCTGTCCTTTTTACTTTCCCGTTTTTATCAAATTCCCAACACAAGTTTTCAAGCTGTTCCCGGAATGATAGTTTGTACCAATTTCTATTTCTGTCACAAAATGATGAAGCTCTATGTGCATATAATTTATTCTCTCTTAGCCAATGCTCCATCGTATCTTCATCCTCTACCGGGCTAACATAATGAAATTTTTCTCCGTATCCTACTGTCACAGTTTTTACAAAATTAGCATTTTTATCAAAAACGATAAAAATCGACTTCTGCCTTGCTTCCTGTTGATTTGAAATTCCAAAATGTTCATTAAGCCAATTATCAACGAATAATTCAGCCTCTTCTTTTTCTGCAGCTTTCTTTTCCTCTTTTAATCGTTCTATGTTTTTCTCGTATGAATTGATTTGAGCATATAACTGATTTACACAATCTTGTTCCTTTTCAATCTGTTTATCTATTTCTTTTACCGTCCTCATATAACCCTCCAAGTCTTTTGATAAGTCTATCATTTTATAGTATCTCTTGCCCATATTTTTCCCACTCGTCGTTTATTTCATAGGTATATACATGGGTGGTTCATCGACCGAATCTTCTGATTCAAAGAAAATAATCCCATTTCTAATAACAGGTGCTGCTTCTAATGATAAAATTTCTTTTATAAAATCATCCGCTGTGCAATTCCACATATCAATTAGCTCATTGCCATAATATGATGCAAGCGGATCAACCTGATAGCCAATACTTCCATTATCACACAGGAATATATAAATATCCCCCCAGTTAATACGAATCCAATCAGCACCCGTTCCTCCGACTAAAGGACTTTCTATTTCTGCAAATTGTTTTGCGTATTCCTGAATTTCTTTTGACTTGTTGTGCTCAATGATATCATTCGCTATTGCATTGCAATAATTGAACTGTTTAATCAAATTTGCTTTTAACATAATCTTCACTCCAATCTCCGTTTGAAAAAAATATTCTGCCGGTTCATTTAGGCTCATATTTACACTTTAGTTCTCTGCCTCCCCGGTGTAAAATGCTTTATACGGCTTACATTTTTATGTATATTCATAATAAAGTAACTATTTACTTCGCATAAATAATCAATGTCGTTATATCTGTTATTTCTTGGAATGGCTATACAGTGCTTACAGTTGTAACAACTTTTACTAATCTTATCCATATGTTTATCCTGCCTATTTAATCTGTAAAGGTTCGTTTAATTTCATGATTACTTTTTGCTTTGGTTTGAATATATTTTGTGTATTCTGAATCTGATTCCTTTTACTGGCTTATTTCCGTAAGACCATGCGCATAGCAATATTCAACTTTTTTCATCATGTATTCTGGGTTATCGCTGCATAACATGAAATCTTCTCTCAGTTCTGACGGATGGCAGCCCTTTGCAAGCCCCTGCTTCTTTCTTACTCTATCATTCTTTGTCTTGTTGTGAATACAAATACTGTTGTATGAACCAAGCCATGTATTAGGATTCCATTTATTTGCATATACACAAAGATAATCTTTCCCAACCATCACATCATAATATTTCTGGTTGTCGTTTTTTCCATATCTCCATTCATATTTCATAGCCATTTACCCTCCGATCCAAAAATTTAAGTTTTTTTCTGCTCACTATTTTCTGCTTTTATATGCTCTAATTCAATGTCTATTTCTTGTTACGTTATTTGCACATTTTCTATATATAATATATCACATTTTACGGAAAATGTCAATTTGTAAAACAAAAAGCAGGCAACCCGCCTGCTTTCTCATTATATTGCAACTTCCGTTCGAGTAATTTACTTATCTGCTACGCATTTTCCATTTTTGACCACCAGATAATCATAATCATCATCCGGGCTTACTATCATTTCAGATCCATCTAGTAAAAACGGGCTTATGATTGTAAATATATCCAACATGACTGTTTCCCAACCGTAGCTGCCATCAAAGCTATTACAATATTTTATCCATTTTCCCCTTGCGTGGTATTCATAGCTTGTTTTGACCCATCCTCCAAAGAAAATACGCAACAGATTTTCAAAGGTGTCTTGCAAAACGTCTAACTTCCCCCATTTTTCAAGGGAAAAATCCACATCTTTTTCATTGTGTGTTTCGATGTATTTCCGCATTGCTTCCGCTGTATCATTCTGTTTTTCTTCTCTTTCAAAACCGAGTTTTAAGTTTACGCTATAACAGGCTCCCACTTGCTTACACTCTCCTTTGTTTTCATATTCTTAATTTGTATCAACTGTTATTTTTTAAAATGACAGTTAATGCATTTTTTGCTTCTTCTAAGGTATTAAATCTTCCTAGTGAAACATAGCCGCAAGGATATGCAACTGCATATTTATCATCTGTTACAAAACTATGGAAGATTTCGTATCCATCCACTTCATAATCAATCATGCATTGCCTCCTTTTGAAATGCGAATTTCTTAGTTGTGTAATTTTTCTTTTACATAATTAAACGGTCTACTTTTATATGCCGCTTTCCATTTCTGTATTTCCACTTCAATTCTATCAATTTTATTTTGAATAATATAAGCTTCTCCCATTATAAGATAGCCATCATCCACTTTTTCGTAATAAATAATTCCTTTATCACATCCATCCAATGGCTCAATTATCATTACGAAATTTCCATCAGGATTACTTTCACTTTTATAACACTTATCCCAATCAACTTCAGAAATATACAGACCTGACTTATTTAATTTATTTACTTTTATCGTACCTTTCATTTACCTTACCTTCCTTTCTAATCCAAGGAAACATGCATTTACAATTCCTCAACATTTACATTTTCAATGTGGTCAATCTCCGGATAACTATTCATATCAATAGCATAATCAATATGATGTTCCCATTTTCTGATTTCTTTTACGGCTGCATTATCATTTAGTACAACCGTTATTGTCACTTTCACTTTTTTCATTTCAATCACCCTGTCTTTCCTTTTGAATTACTCATTTACTGTCAGCTATCTGAAGATAGTTATGCCGGGGATACGTATTCTGCCCCAATGCAAAAATTGCCATTTGCCATTCTACATTGATAACAGCCGCCGTTATAATATATTCTTTTCGATGATGTATCTGCCATGTCGCCAAACGCTTTCTTTATATCGTCCCAATAGCGTTCCGTTACCAGCATGTTTATATATTGTTCATCCTGCTCATTATAGTTTTTCATAGTCAGTTCTCCTTAAATATTTGGTATTTCTGCAAGAATGTTGTTTAATTCATTTAACATATCCTGACATTTTTTCATTTCTGCAAGAAGATTTTGTGCTAATTTCAAGCAGTATTTCTTTTTTGTTTCCATCTTTAATTTATTCTGGCTCTCTTCATAAAACTCGGTCAGAGTTTCTTCTGTCATTTGTCTTGCTGCGTTTTCAAGTTCTTCTTCAAGTAACTGGGTGTTATTAAATACCTCTTCATCCGGCTCGTATCCCAAGAACTTCGTTACGGTTTCTATATCCTCGCTAATCATCTGTTCAATTACCTTATCAATTATCATGTCTACGCCCTCCCTATTTTTGTAATACTTTTAACTAATTCCTATATATAATATATCACATTTTACGTAAAATGTCAATTTGCCAAACAAAAAACAGGCAAAGAGCTGCCTGTTTTGTTTATATTCTCTAAATTGCTGATGAATCATGTTCGTTTCTTTTTGCTCCTAAAATCGTCGTTTCAATCTGGTTTGTATCCATTGGCAATCATATCATTAAGATAAATTTCTTCTGGATATGCATTCATTTTATGTCCATCTTCAAACTCAATTTTCCACGCAGGCAAAGATTCTAAATCCCATTCCTTGCCTTCTTCACATCTTCCAATTACTGTGAATTACTCGGATACAAGTAACCGAGCTTCCTGCTTCATCCACCACGGCTTTGCAGGTACAAAAATGTACCGGCAAAGTCTTACACGGTGTCCACAGGCGTCAGATTCGGCTGATCCCCAGCCTATCATATGTTTTACGCTGCTTCCATGAGCATACGCAGACCTTCCTGTCTGATATTGATCGCGGCATTTTGATCCCGGTTCATAACCAGACCACAGGAACACCGCATGGTACGGATACGCAGATCCTTCATTTCAGGATGTCTTATTCCGCAGCGGTGGCAGATCTGGCTTGACGGATACCATTTGTCTACACGTACCAGATACTTTCCCCGGTCGGCAAGCTTATATTCAAGCATGTCGAGGAACAGACCATAGCCGTTATCCATTGTGGCTTTTCCGTTACCAAAGCCTTTATTTGCCATTGAACGCATGTTGAGTGATTCTGCACATACGACATCATACCGATTGGCTGTCTCGGTCGAAAGCTTATGCAGATGGTCAAGTCTCTGGTTTCTTATATGCCGGTGTATCTTATTTACCTTACGGAGCTGTTTGATATAATTGCAGGATTTTACCTCGTTCTTTTTGGAACCCTGCATATGGGAAAGCCTGCGCTGTGCCTTGGCAAGCTTTGCGTGGCTCTCACGGTAGTATTTGTGGTTACTTCCGGTATTTCCCTTATCATCGACATACAGCCCATCGGAAGCATAGTCCAAGCCGATCACGCTGTCTGATACCGGAACCTTTGTTACCGTATTCCTGTATTCAAACAGTACGGACGCATAGTATCTGCCGTCCGGTTCCTGTGAAACAGTAACTCTTAGTTCCATTAGTTTACAATTTTAATCTTTTTGCCACAATAAGGACAAAATTTTGTTGTAGCAATGTTCTCTCTTCCTGATACATGTGGATTGTTAATTGTTTCTGGGAATACTGAATTTCTTTTCCATTCGCACATATTTAAGTCTGCAACCTCGTATTCATATAATTTTTCAGTAAGGTGCGTCATTATTTTATACATTTCGTCCTTATTGATGAACCCCTTAGAAGCTAATAACCATTCCTCTTCTGTGCTAATAATATGTCCATCAGCATCTTTTCCTGTTAATTTTGCCATATCATGCCTACCTTTTTGTTTCCTATGAAACACGTATTTTCAAGTAAATCTTAGTTTCATCTACTTACAAGTTTTATTGCGGGACAAAATTTTATAAGCAACTTCCTTATTTACGTTTCTTTTCTCCATAATCTCATGTAGTGGGAAATACAATTTAATTTCACAACCTGTACATAAAAATGCACTTGTTTGTTCTGGTATATCAAGGTAATCTGAATGTCCATGGCAACAAGGACATATATTCTTACTCATAATTTATTCCTCCAATCTTCTATGAAACACGTATTTCCAAGTAAATCTTAGTTTCAAAGGTATTACATTTTCTTTTCAATGTATTCCATAACATTTGTTTTTGCATTATCGGGTTCGCAATAAATCATACACCCTGATATTGTACTGTCGCGCAGGTCTGCATCTGTTAAATCTGCACCATTTTCTTCTAACCATGTGTCTAACTCAAAGCAAGTTTCCATTAACTGATATGCCAAACGCTCTCTTCTATCAAGAAGTGTTTGTGTTTTTTTTGGAATTTTCACATTGTACTCCTTTCTAAAAAAATGTGAATTTCATATACACCAATATTCTTCTCCATCCATTGCTCGCTTCACTTCATCAATGGATAAATCGTACAAGTCGGCAACAAAATCTATTGCACTATCAATACATTGCAATGATGCGAACTTCCGTCTATCCCTTAGACAACTGATTGCCTGCTGTAGATTTCTTTTTTTATGCAATAATTCCTGCTGTTTTACTTCAGCATATTTTTCATAATTACTTTTACTCATTTTTCTTACCTCAAATTCTAATGGAACTCACAATTTTAAGTCTAATCAAATTGAGGTGATGCAATCTCTTCTTTAGAAATATATCCTAAACAATATTTCTGTTGTTCTCTCATTGCATCACAAATTCTGATAATTTGTGAATATCCATCAGATTGACTTTCTGTATATTTAGCTGCAATTTGTTCAATTTCTTTAATATATTTATTCATCGTTTTCATTCCTTTACGCATTATTTTCACTATCAACTAAAATTAATGGATATTTTTCAAAAAATTCTTCTGGATGATTTTTCATATAGCACTCAGCTTCTTTTGGTGTTTTGAATCCATGAATTTCTTTATGATTGTCATCTTTATCATAATAATCTAATCTATACATATTACCTGCCTTTCCAATTCTAATGAAACACGCATGTCTTACACTTCAATAACTTCCCAAGTTCAACAGCTCTGCCGGAATATCTGAAAGTTCTGCACACCCATCCTCTATATCGAGGATGATATCATCGGCAGAATTCCTGCTGTTTTCGACTTCTTCTTCGTAAGTATTCTGCGCATCCTTTTCGAGAAATGTATAAGCATCATTCTCGTTATCAAATGCATCATAGTTTACGATTTCCTTATTGTGAACTGAATAACAAATTACTACATATTTTTTATAACATTCTCGCTTCCTAATCGGAAAAGCCATTAGCCAATCTCTATATATAATATATCACATTTTACGTAAAATGTCAATTTGCCAAACAAAAAACAGGCAAAGAGCTGCCTGTTTTGTTCTTCTTAAATTGCTGGTGAATCATGTCCACTTCTTTTTTTCTTCTAAAATCGTTATTTCAATCTTCTACCGCTTACTCGATTGTGATATATATTCCGTCTTTTTTATCCCATGCGAAAATTTGAATATTTAATAACTCTTCCGGTAATTCAGATACGTCACCTTTGAATAAGTCTTTATCTTTAGTAGTGGAAACAATGATTGAATTTTCATGATTTTCTTTTCGATTACTTAATAATTCTTTTAGTGTTGGAGATTCTTTCATACCATCAATCCTCCATATTCTCGTTATTATCCTATTGAAACTCTTGTTTACTTGCCGCAATTCCTTTATGCAGGCATTTTAACATCAAACTAATCAAAAAAATCATCGTTTCATCTATTTCTCATCTGTATATACAACACAATACATACAACTGTCACAACAACCATTATCACATTCTTCAGATGTAATCTCGCTGCAATCTTTATCATATTCATCACAATATAACATTCCTAATTACCTCCATTCTTCCAAAGAAACTCTTGTTTACTTGCCACAATTCATCAATATGATAAATCCCAATGATAGTCATATCATCATCTCCAATCTATCAGGAGATTTCCGATTCATTGTTTATTCGATTTCCTCGTGTATCATAAGAGAACATCCATCCCATAATTCTACATCAATAACCTTTGACAATTCTTTATACAATTCGGGATGATTTATCTCAATATTTTGAATAGCTGCTATAACTGGTTCGTTTCTATCACCTTTAATTGCAATTTTATTTATTGCATTAACCTTACTTGCCTTCATATTGTTTACCTCTCTTTTCCAGCAAATCATCGCTTATCAATTTATATTATATCCTCTTTGTCGCAGTTCTGCTTTTAAACTATCTTGTTCTTTGTATAATAAATCACACTGATATGCTGATATATGAAAATCTTGTAGTTCGCCGTCAATTTCATCTAATCTTTTGAAAAGGTCAGAACTATTAGCAGATTTTATTTTCATAATATTTTCCTCCAATCTTCTAAAGAAACTCTTGTTTACTTGCCGCAATTCATCAATATGATAAATCCCAATGTTATTCTGCGAGAACGCATTCGTTTTGCAGCATTTCTTTTATTATTGCCTGTGCATATTTGTCTGTTTTAGCATCTTCATCCAAGTACACCACGGTCTTATCCGCTAAATCTATCTTTGCGATTGCAAGCCCCTCTTCATTATCGTCACATGTTTTCCACGCATCGACAATATACTTTTTTCCTCTTCATCAAAATAATCACAACGGATCTCACTCCATTTACTTGATTTATCTTCTGCGTCAAAATCAATATCATCCAATTCAAAGGTATCAGAATCACAAACATATTCCGCATTCTCCGCAACCGGAATTTCATCAATATGATCCTGTGCATATTGATATGCCGCTTCTAACTGTTCCTCTTCGGTTTTACCAGCCAATATACTTTCTGGAACATCTATTCCCGTATCCCCGGTAAACATGTATCTCATTGTAATATGTAATCTTCTTGTATTTTCCATGTCAATTCTCCTTTCGCTTCCTACTTATAATATATCACATTTTACGTAAAATGTCAATTAAGTTAAAAAAGACACATCCAAATAAATACATACTGGATGTGTCTTTTGATTTTTGTTATACCCGCATTTTTACGCCTTTGGCACCGCGTTTTGCAAGCTTTATTTTAATGAACGGAACTGCATCAAAGCTGTCTTTGGTCGTTCCTGTCTGAGCCTGTATAATGAAGTCTGTATCGGATATATTGATAAGCCTTGTCATACCGGCGCCTTTTCCCTTTACCGGTATTTCCTCACAGTTGATACGTGAAAAGTATCCATCGTTTGATTTTACAACCACATTATCATCGGTTACTCCCACAAACATCACGATGTCTTTATCGCTGCAGGCTTTACTTGACTTTCGGTTTGTGTCAAAAGCTGATCCAAGCACGCGTTTTGCCATACCATCTTTCGATACAAATAACAATGTCTGGGTAATGATCCGCTCTACTTCGTCTATATACAAAATTTTTGCGTCATGTGGGATATCTGCAATCTGTGAAAGAGGAATACCTTTGTCCGAAAGTTTTCCGAGCAGTGCAATTTTTCCCTTCGTATTTTTCTTTCCCTGTTCTTTTATTACATCAGCCACTTTTAATACATGATACCCGTTTTCGTTTGTAAAAATACCGATTCTTTTCGCATTATCAGTTGCAAAATGGAGAACATAATCCTGTGCAATCGTTTCCATATTTTTATCATAGATATTTTTATCTATTACTTTAATATATGAAAATCTGTCGATTAAAACTGCAACCTCCGAAACAGTTTCTTTCGCTTTCTTTACTTCAACTGTTCCGTAATTTCCAATAATTGTTCTTCTTTTTACCGAATACTTCTCTTTGACAGCCAAAAGGTCTTTGATCATCTGGTCTGTCATTTCGTCTTTCGACTTAAGCATTTTTGTGTATTTCTTCGTAAGTCTTATTGCTTCGTCTAATTCTTTTTTTAGAGCATCAATCTCTAATCCAATCAATTTCTGTAACCGCATGGATAAAATTGCATCCGCCTGTTTTTCTGTAAAATGTAACTCTTTTGCATCTATATCGGAACCAAAATTCTTAAATTTGATTCCGTCTGTCTTTCCATACATAAGACAGTTTTTTACGGTTTTGGTATCTTTAGATCCCCGAAGTATTTCAATGATCAGATCAATACAATCTACTGCCTGCATCAAGCCTTCTTTTACTTCTTTTATTTCTTCCTGTTCCGCAAGCAGTTTTTCATACTTCGTCTTGTATAGATATGACTTAAAATCCGAATACTCTTTGAATATCTCCATCAGCCCCATCACTTTTGGGGATTTCCCGCTAATCACGCGCATACGGACACCCTTTGTATCCTCAAATTTCGCTTTTTTGTAAAGAATGTTTACAATATTTTCGATTTCTTCATCCGAGGTCCCTTTTTTTACGTCAATGCACAAACATTCTCCGTTTTTATCCCCCCGGTCTGCAATGTCCACAACAGCCGGAAGTTCCCTGTTTCTTGTAAGCTCTGCAACCGTATCCAGAAATTTCGATGTGTTTCCAATCATCGTACATGGAATTTCCGTAATGCAGATTGTTTTCCGCCCATATCCGGCATCACGAATTTCGTATTTGCCTCTTACTCTAAGTTTTCCCATACCGGTTTCGTATATTTCCCGGATGGCGTCCCTATCTGCGTTAATATATCCACCGGTAGCAAAATCCGGACCGGGCAGGACTTCCATAATTTCATCAAGTGTTATTTCCGGATTTTTCAGGTACATAATCAGACCGTCGATTACTTCTCCCAAGTTATGTGTTGGTATTTCACTGTCCATTCCTACCGCAATTCCGGATGTCCCGCTCACCAAAATATTCGGAACCTGAAACGGAAGGAATTCCGGTTCTTCTTCCGTATTATCGAAGTTTGGAAGAAATATGTCCTTGAAATATTTCAGGTCTTTCATACAGACTTCTTCCGTATATGCATCAATCCGTGCTTCTGTGTACCGCATGGCTGCTGCACCATCCCCGTTGATAGAACCAAAATTTCCATGCGGGTCGACAAGCGGATTTTCGAGCTTCCAATTCTGTGCTAAATTCACAAGGCATTCATAAATTGAACTATCTCCGTGAGGATGGTATTTACCCATTGTATCTCCAACAATACGCGCACATTTACGATGCGGGGTATCTGATTTGGATAACTGGTTTAATGCATACAGCACTCTTCTTTGTACCGGTTTTAAACCATCGCGAATATCCGGAAGCGCACGTTCCGTAATAACAGACATTGCGTAATCCACATAGCTTTGTCCCATTTCGGTTTCGTAATCTACATCAATAATTTTTCCCATTTCATTATTATCCTTCCTACATATCTATAAAAGCGTTAGATCCGTGTTTCTCAATATACTTTTTTCTCGGCTCTACATCCGTTCCCATAAGTGTCTGGGTAATCAGGTTCGCCTCAATCATACTTTCATAATGCACCTTTTTCATAAGACGTGTTTCAGGATTCATGGTTGTTTCGTAAAGCTGGTCCGCATCCATTTCTCCAAGTCCCTTATAACGCTGCAGCGGGAAATTCTTATGCGTTTTACGGTATTTCTCTAGTTCTTCATCCGAATACAGATATTTTTCTTTTTTCCCACTTCCGACCTTATACAAAGGCGGCATGGCTATATAGACATGTCCTTCCTGAATCAGTTGTGGAAAGCATCTGAAAAAGAATGTTAATAGTAATGTTGCGATATGCGCCCCATCGACATCCGCATCTGTCATAATAATAATCTTGTCATAGTTTAATTTGTTTATGTCAAACGCCTGTCCGTATTCCCCTGAGCCAAAACCACAGCCAAAAGCGTTGATCATGCTCTTTATCTCTGCGTTTTGCAGGATCTTAGATACTGGTTGTTTTTCAATATTTAAAATTTTTCCCCGTAACGGGAGAATAGCCTGCGTCCGTCTATTTCTGGCTGTTTTTGCTGTGCCACCGGCAGAATCACCCTCTACGATAAAGATCTCGCATTCTTCCGCCTTATTTGATTCCTGTTTTGTAAGTTTTCCGTTTCCCTCAAAGGAAAAAGAATCAATTCTGACCTTATTTTTTGCATTAGCCTTCTGTCGTGTTAATTCCGATGCCCGATCTGCAATATCTTTTAATACCTCATAGTTTCGATCGAAATAAAGAGTAAGCTGTTCCATTATAATCGCTTCCACAGCCTTTCCCGCATCTATTGAGCCAAGCTTTGTTTTAGTCTGACCTTCAAACTGTGGATCCGGGTGCCGAATACTTACAATCACTTGTGCGCCCTTTAATACTTCTCCGGAACCAAAATTCTTATCTTTTTCTTTGAGAATTTTTAATTCATTTCTTGCATACTGGTTAATAAGCTTCGTAAATCCGGTCTTAAACCCGGTAATATGGCTTCCACCATCCGGATTGGAAATATTATTTGTAAAGCCGTAAATATTCTCTTCCCCATCTTCAGTTAATACAAATACGCAGTCAGCTTCTATTCCGCTGTTTTCACCCTTTACTTCAATTACCGGTGTAAGCTTTGTTAAATCCCTTGAAATATCCTCAACAAACGCCGTAAGACCATCAGGGAAGCAGAAATTTTCTTTTTCTTCATTGTCGCGTATGTTTTCATACGTAATATTTAATCCCGGATTTAAGTATGCAGTTTCTTTTAATCTTTGTCTGATCGCTGACGCTTTAAATTTTGTGACCTCAAATATATCCGGATCAGGATAAAGCGTTACTTTTGTGCCGGTCTTTTTTTCTTTTAATTTTTCCTTTGGTAATGCTCCATCGACAAGCTTTGTGACCGGAACCCCACGGCTGTACGAATCGTGGTAAACATATCCATTTCTATATACATCTACGTAAAGATGCTCTGTCAGGGCATTTACTACTGCAGAACCGACTCCGTGTAATCCACCGGAAATTTTATAGGTTGAATTATTAAACTTGCCCCCGGCGTGTAATACTGTATAAATAACCCGCTCTGCAGGGACCCCACTTTCATGCATATCAATCGGCACTCCGCGTCCATCATCCTCAATGGTTGCAGAGCCATCCTTATTGATAGATACATAAATGTTATGGCAATATCCGGCAAGAGCCTCATCTACCGCGTTATCAATCATTTCCTGTACAAGATGATTGAGTCCCTGCCTTCCCGTATTACCAATATACATGCCCGGTCTTAACCGAACCGGTTCAAGGTCTTTTAGTATTTTTATATCTTTTGCCGTATAACTCATTCTACATTCCTCTCTTTGCAGCTATTTTTCTTTGACAGAATTATAAAATTTATATGTATTTCCATTTTTTACCGGAATCTTGGTCATTGACCATACTTCTGTCAATGCCGACTCGTCATCTCCGGTAATATCTTTATAAACACTTCCCACGTATGTGTATTGTCCATTCGTCCCTCTATATATATCTTTTACTAAAACATACGTATTATGATCTACGTTATCTATTGTTACCGAATCCATGATATAGTCGTCTGCATCGTCACAACTATAATCGAACCTGTCTGCATCTGTCAAATGTTTTGGTTCTTCTATCGCATTGTCTGACTGCAAAACATTCGGTTCAATATAAACATTTTTACTTATAGTGCAATATACAATAGCGACAATAAGCACTATTATAAATATTACTATAAATATCATTATACGAATCGCTATTGTTATTGCAGGTGAATTTTCATTCTCACAATTTTCATTTTCTGTATCATACATATCGCCATTTTCGTCCTCGTAATCCTCGTAGTCCTCATCTTCTGTTTCATACAGATCATCGTTTTCATCCTCACAGGATTCTTTCCGTGAATTCATGTATTCATCGAGTTCTTTTGTCAAATCATCTTTCATAAACTTTATTTGGTCTCCTTTTCTTCTGTCCCTGTATCGTACTTTTTCATCCGCTCCTGTTCTTCCATGAACGAAGAATTTAGATGGGCTAGTTGGCTAAACGGATCTGATTCTTTAACCGGTGTCTTTCTTTCCAACGTTTCCTGAGCGTTTTCGTAATCCTTTTCATATTGGCTTTCTATTTCTGCTATTTTTCCCATTTCCGACTCTATATAGCTGATTGTTTGCTTCAGAACGTCTTCGCACGCGGTATTTAATTTCAGTTTCTGTTTTTCTTTTTCGTCTTCATCTTCGGCTTTTTCATACTGGGATATCCATGTTTTTAATGATTCCGCAACTTCCTCTACATAAGGTGTCAGCGCATAATAGGTGCTTACATATTCCTGATGGAATTTTGAATTTTTGTCACGCACAAAGTTATACGCCTGTTCTATCGGGGACAATAATGATTGTATATCGACATCTAAATCATTCGGAATTTTGATTCGTATAGCTTTCGGGCGGAACTTATCATTTATTGTATGTAAATAAACCTTTTTTGCATTTGCAAATAACAAACCATCATCGTCAAAAACTGCAAGAACAAAGTAAACTATACCTGATATAATATAGAAGCATCCTGAAAGCACCAGTATTCTTTCTATAACCATAGTAATCTTTTCAATCATAGTTATACTGATAATTATATCATCTGAAGAAATTCCAGAAATAAGGTAACTCATGAATTCCTTTCCCATGCGGGAAAGGAAAAGCTGCATAGCTCCACCAATTATGCTCAAAAATGATTTTCTGAATTTATCCATCTTGTCCTCCTACCTGTTTAACAAAAAATGTTTTTCTTCAAGTTTCTCGTAAATCGTTTTACCATCTGCAATCTCGATGTATGAAAGAAAGATTTCCTCGAATTTTACCATCTGCATATCTAAAAGTGCCATCTGCACCTCTATCCAGTCCTTCAATATTCGCCACGCAACCCGGTTTGCCTGTTCTCTCGTTGCTTTGATGTTTGCTTTTGGATGAGCTTTTTTCTGTTCAGTTAGCACTTGTAAAACATCGTCAAGCCGAACCGGGAGCTTTACCGGAATATTTCCGTTACCTGTATCTATCAAAAACGATAAGCTTGTCACGTCTTCTCCTTCATATGATTTCATGATGGATTTTGCGCCATGTTTTACCAGCATCTGCTCAATCTCTGCTACTGTTTTATACGCATCTACAGTTGTCGAATAATTTAATAATGCCATCCGTCTGAATTTTCCTTTCTATTTCTATGTTTATAATTTATCACATATTACGTAAAATGTCAATCGTGGTATGAATTTCAGGTGTCAGCCGAGAGAATAAAAAAACGGCTATAAAAACCGCTTTTGCGTTGTGCGCCACTAGGCATACATGTAGAAAGAAAAGTCTCCGGGAACTTTTCCAGAGGCTTTTATTTTGAACCATTTTTGCTTCAACAACTTTTTACTTGTCCAATTCTTACATGCATCTACGATATCTTTGTTTGCGTTAGCTTGTACTTCCGGATATATATCATTCTACAACCTTCGTTTTCTTTTTTTTCTTTTTTCCATGTGTTAAGCCTCTGCATATGTTTACTATTTTCTTGCCTGTTTTGTCGAGTGCTGCTTTGTATTCCTTGATTTCATCTTCAGAAAAATCAGTTTCCCCAAGGAACGAAAGTCTTTTTACCCTTAAATTATTTTTTATGTAAGAATAATAATTTGTTCCCTTTTGCACCCCGCACAACACATCTATATAATAGGTTCCTTCTTGGAACTTTTTTCCATAGGCACGATCAACCACAATACAGCTATTTTCACCGCAATTATGATGCCATAATATATCCGATATATCCGACTTTCCGATGCCATTTTCTATATCTTTTCGTTTGATACCTTTATGTTGTATGTATTTTTCTTCGTAGATTACATTGTCTGCCGTCAGCTGCCAGATTGTACAGTCTACAGCATCGTTTCCAAGCCCTATATATTTATCATATTCCTGCCCAGACATGGTAAACTGGCGCCACCCGGATACGTCAGTTTTGAAAACGATATATTTTTCACCACCCTTGGTGTAAGAATCTACGATATGAATGCGTGCCAATTTACTTTCTTTCGTATGCTCAATTTTTAGATCATCTTCATTCGAATATGCTGTTACCTCTTTACTCATGTATCCAAGCCGCACGAGTACCTCACATGCAATTTTACAGACAACTAATGCCACCGCGATGATTATTATAATTTCCATAAATAAAATAGTGTGCAAAAACCCACTTCTTTGCTTGTGAGAAAGGCACACCCCGTCCTTAGACGAGCCTCCTTTTGATTATTTTTTCAACTTGCTCCTGCAGAAATCTTTGTTTTGCAAAACAATCGGATACTAAAGTATCCGCCGGAGCGTATTCCGAATATAAAATATTCTTATTCTTTATGCGTTACCTCATCAAACGTCTTACATCCGCAATCCTTACATACCCATTCTTCTCCATTATCAGATACACCAAAATGTCTGTTATACGGATGCCCACAGACACACATTCTGGAATCCCCGAATTTCGCATTGTAACCCCTAATTATACTCTCGCAAGTATAACATTCATACGGATCATCTGGCTGGGAAATTATTCTCGATCGACGTAACAATAAATCTAATCCTCGTGACTCTATCTTCAACTCAATATCTCCTTTACTGCAAATCCTGCAATTTTTTTCTGATGTACATTCTTGCACATTCACGCATAGTCGAGTTTCCCTGTTTTTGCAGTCCCATAATTTCGCTTTCGAGTTCATTCTGCATAATTCCGTTTACGAATTCCGTGGTAAGTTCGTCGATGATCTGTTCTTTTCTTCTTTTTTTGTAAACTCCTAAAATATTACATGTTTCATTTACCGCGTCTATAACTGCATTTACGGGATCTTTCACATAATAAATGTGTAGATTTCTGTTTTCTTTTTTCTGCTTTTCTAAAACTTTTTTAATTCGTTTGGTATCTGTAAGCGTAAGTGTGTCGCACCGTGATACACCGAGTAATTGCATGTAGTCTCTCACAATCTGCAAATGAAACGGGTCATAATATACCGGTGTCATGTCATGCTTATTTATACATTCTTCGATGAATTGCAAATCTTCTGCGTCCAACATTATGTTATAACAAACTGCGCCCATTACTATATTTCACCTCTTTCAAAATATCATATGCCTCATTTAGCTGATCCAATGAAAAATATCCAAAATGGCAGTCTGAAACATCTATATTCATCTGTTCCGCGAGCCATTTGTATGCTTCTACTCTTTTTTTGTGTCTTTTCTTTCCTGTATCCTCGTGTTTCCATAATTCGTCAAATATAGCATGGCATTTTATCTTCTGATTACGCATATTCGCGTCCGCTAATATTCCTAATGCCTCTTTGGGTCTTGGCACATGTGTACCAACATACGCATGGCAATTTGTACAATAGTAGCATTTGCCGCTTCCGTATTCTCGACCATATATGATAGCATTTGAAGTATAGATTACCTGTCCACCACACAAATTACATTTTTCCGGATATAAATTAATCATATTCCAGCAAGTCTCCTTATTTTTCTCTTTATTTACATAATAATTTTTCCGCCTGTGCATACGCTTCTTCGTATGTGTTCCACTTCATTTGGTCGCCGTCTTTTACCTGAAGATCGCCAATATACGCATAAAAATGATTTCCGTAAGGGAATCTTTTTACCCGGATTTCATTCTTTTTAAATTCCGGAAACATCAGCTCGTCCCTTCTCACCAACGCATACTCTATGGATTTTTCTGTTTTCCATGTATAACCGCCAACGCGATTTATATAGATTGTTCCGTGTTCTTTCAATTCTTCAAGCTGCTGAAGTGCAACCATCTGTGTAAACCCAGTTAATGCATTAAAAATATTCAAATCGTTCTTTGCCGCATATCTGACAACCGCATCCGTATAAGCCGCCGTTTCGTGGTGCGGGGCATGGCGGTCGTTTTCAAAACCGGGGTGATACCCATTCCACTCTTTTCCATAGAAATAATTCTCAAACGCCTTGCCATTTCTGACAGGCACTATCGTTTTGTAATACTCTATCAGTTCCTCCACGCTGGTTATCCGCAGCCACCAGCCCTGATTATTTGTTCCTTTATCTCTCAAAGCAAATGTAAATCCCATATTTTTCACTTCCCTTCAACAAAAATTACCAGCCAATAGATACTCATAATATTTTCGATATCCCCGGTATTTTGTCTAATTCCATCTTTATCAATCGTTGTAATTGTTCATCTGTTAATTTTTTCTTCACATATATAGCATATCCGTTACCATCTATAGGATTGTAGATTTTACACCACCCATGTTCTTCCAAATATTTTTCCGGATTATTCGTATCTACGATTCCAAAACAAATATTACAGGCAAGTGCACTATGTCCCTGAAATTCACAATGAAAATATCTTCCATCTGGTGAAATCCATCCATACTTTGTTTCTGGTTTTATTACGGTTTTTTCTATTTGTTTCGAACGCTCACTAATTTCAGGTGCTACATACTTTTTCCCATAATCTTCAAAAAAGTTCCAAAAATCTACCCGATTCGATTTGTGTGATTGGGGTGAAAGCCAAATTCCTGATAGAAAATTGGTTGGCATAATAAAAATACTATGCAGATTTATTTCTGGTCTTTGCATCAGATCTAGTAAATAGCCATTTCGATCATTTTTCTTTATCATATCCCAGCGCCTTATTCCATTTTCCTCATAGCATATAAGATCCATCCGTTCTTACCGTCCTTTTTATATATCAATGATTTTTCCGCATTCAAAATTCAGCCTTTCAGCATATTCGCGGATCTTCTCGGTGTCCTGCTTGATTTTTTCAAGATCCGGCAGTTCTCCTGAAATCATGTTTTTTATATTTGCAATATGATTGTTTATGGATGAAAAATAAAAATCTTTTAACCATGATACAATCACGGTGTTTTTTATACTGGCATTTTCAAAAAGTTCTGATAAAGTTTTTCTATCGGCTGTCACAGATGTTATTTTTAACCCCTGTGTTCTTCCGGTCTTTATCTTAGGCGGGACTTCACATTTTTCTGTTTTTGCTTCAATAAAGCAGACTGTGTTCCCACTTTGAGCAGAAATTTTAATTGTTTTTGCCCGGTCGTAGCCAAGTGCCTTTTCTCTTACCGATAAAATATCTGCAGAAATAATTTCACCAAGGTTTGTTCTTGCAATAAACTTGTCCACAACATCCTTCATGGTTCTTGCGATTGAGTGATACAAAACGCTCTCACACGGTTCTGTCATATAATATGTCGTCCCGATCAGTCCGATTTCTTCCACAATCTGTTCTATCGTTTTGTTCAGCATTATTTTTTCTGCCTGTTCAACACTTACTATTTCCGGCATATGGTATTGTTCCATTACCGATATTATTTTGCTATTGCATGGCATTTTCCCACAAATATCTCTCATAAAGTTCATCCTTTCTTTTTCTTATATATAATATATCACATATTACGTAAAATGTAAATCAAATAGCTTTAAGTAATCGAGCGTGAATTCCCGGTTACTTATATTCGAGGAGTTCACTTATTTCTATAAGATATTTGTTTCGTATGTCTATATGCGGATTTTTAGGAAAGAATAATACCGCCGTTTAATTACGGCGGCATTTTTTTCATGTCGTAAAGTTTGTCACTTTACGATATTTTCTTTTTCGGAGACAGATGTTAGCTTTTTGCCTGTTTCAAGTGCGTCTAATCTGTCATTTATAGAAGCCGGCTTTTTCGGTGTATTAGAGGTCGTTTCAAGCATCACGCCTACTAATTTCTTTACCTGTTCTATGGAACACCCTTCTTCCAAAGCAAGCCGTGCCATTTTCATTTCCTGATGAGCGAGAAACTGGTTTGCGAATACCTGCACCTGCTCCTGATTTAGTCCGTGTTTTATACCAAGCCTGACCTGCTTTAACTGAGCAGGAGAAAAAACAGCCTCCCTCACCATATTTACATAATCACAAGGGACACGTTCTTCCAGACTTTTTCGCATTTCTTTCATTTTTTCTTCCGGATACAGAGGATTGCTGTACATTTTGACTTCCCTATCAGTTAAACCGTTTTTATAACCCTTTTCAATCTCCTTTATCTGTCTGGCGGAAAACGGCTGCACTTTCATTTGTTCCGCTTCTTTTACCGTGTTTTTTATCAGTCCCTTTATGCCGCCCCATTTCTGAATCATTTCGGTATGCCCTTCCTGAGCGTAATAAGCCCCTGCGTATGCATAGGAATCTATTTCCTCGTATGAAAGTTTTTTCCCGTTCTCGTCACAGGGATAAACGAGCGTAATATCCCCGTTTGTCTCAATTACCACATATCCATTATCTTTTGTCTTTACAATATCGCAATACTGCATAAAAAATTCCTCCTTTTACATATCCTATGTTTAGTATCTTTCTGTTTGGGATGTTTGTTCGATCTAGCGGTTTTTGGCACATCGCTGATCTACTTTTCTTATATGCAGAATTTTATGAATAAAAAAATACCGCCGTATTAAACGGCGGTATATATTTATAAGGTGATGTTGTCTTTTGAAACTGTCGTGGAGAGCTTATGGTTTCGTGTCAAATTATCCAGTTTATCGTTCACTGACAGGCGGTTTTCTTTTTTCAGGCTTCTTTCTAGCAAATTCCGCGTTTTTTCCATTTCCCAGTAAGGAATGTCTAAAAAAGCATATTCTCTGATTTGCTCTACCGTAAGTCCATTTTCAAATCCCGTTCGTATTTCACGCATTTGTTCATTTTCATATTCCGGATCAGCATAAAAGGAAACCTCATCCATGGAAAGCCCGCTGGTAAATCCTTTACAGATCTCAGACATCTGTGCCCAATCAAATTTTGGATCGGCATATGATTCTATTTGCTCTTCTGTGAATTTTTTTTCAAAGCCTTCCCTGATCTGTTCCATTTGAAACGAACAATAGCAGGAATTTGCATAAACCATTACCTGTTCCGTTGACAGCCCGTTTTCGAAGCCTGATCGGATCTGATGCATCATATGATTATTGAATTTTGAATCGGCATACAAGGCAACCTGATCTTCTGTAAGTCCATTTAAAAAGCCGCTTACGATCTCATGCATCTGCTGTCCATCGAATCTTGACGGGTTTGCATATATGGATATCTCTTTGTTTGTGAGTCCGGAATTTAACCCAAGCCGTATTGCCTCCATCTGCTTCCAGTCATATTTTAGATCGGCATAGACTGATACCTGTTTATCTGTAAGTCCAGCCTCTAGTCCTTCACGGATTTCTTCCATCTGCCCCCAGTTAAATTTGGGATCAGCATAAAGTGCAATCTGCTCCATTGAAAGTTTATTTTCAAATCCGCGGCGGATCTCACGCATCTGATCTCTGTCGTATTCCGGCTTCGCATACAAGCCTACCTGTTCTCTTGATAAATTTTCTCCTGCCAGAATCTCCTTTGTCTGCGGGTAGCTGAATCCTTTACGCCAAGCATTTTCCCCATCAAAAGAAACAGGTTTTTCTCTGCGCGTCTTTACTTCGTGATAATATTCGAAATTGTTTATTTCCCTTTTGCTTATTCCGTTTGGAAAACCGGTACGGATTTCGTGCATCTGTTCTGCACTCATTTCCGAAAATGCAAAGGTCTTAACTTCGTCTTCAGTAAGCCCTGCTTCAAGACCGCATCTGATTTCTGCCATCTGGTTTGCATCAAACTCCGGATCTGCATATAACGTAGCCTGCTCTTTTGCAAGTCCAGATTCAAACCCTTCTCTGATTACTTTCATCTGGTAATCTTCATATTTGTCCCCATCTGCATAAAATTTGATCTGGTCAAGTGTGAGTCCGTTTATAAATCCGGTGCATATTTCCTTCATCTGATGGTCATTGTAACAAGGATCTGCAAAAAACTTAATTTCATCCTCTGTAAGCCCGGCTTCCAATCCTTTTCGTATCTGGCGCATTTCATTTACATTGAATTTTTTGTCAGCATACAAGGCAACCTGTTCTTTTGTAAGCCCGTTGATTATACCTTTTTTTATTTCACACATGGTTCCATAGTATAGTTCTTTATCGTAATCGAAGTATGCATAAAATTCCGGCTTTGCGTAGAGTTTAATTGCGTCTAAAGATATTGTTCCTTCCTCCAAATCTTTGTGGAGAAATTTCATAGAGGAATCTTCGAATTCAGGATCTGCATAAATTAAGACCTGTTCTATGGAAAGCCCATCTATAAAACCTTTCTTTATCTCGTACATCTGGTTTTCGCTGAATTCTGGTTTTGCAAACACTTTTATTTGTTCCAATGGCATGAGTTCAAGCAGGCTGTCTTTGATTACAAGCATCGTTCCACTCGGCTCAAGCTGTCTCTCATTTTTATCATCATAGAAAGACACATTAAATTCTGGTTTGGCATATAAAGATACTTGTTCCGTTGTAAGACCAACACAAAATCCTTCCCGAATTGTACTCATCTGTTGCCAATCAAACTTCGGATCAGCAAATAGCCTGATTTGTTCCAAAGAAAGTTTATTATTACGTATGCCTATTAAAATTTCGTCCATTTGATCATGATCAAACTCCGGAACTGCATAAAGGCTAATCTGTTCTTTGGTAAGTCCGCCTTCTATACCACGCTTAATCATTTTGAGCTGGTCTTCATTAAACTCCTGCTGCCAGTTATCTTTATTAAAATCTACCATGTTTGCGTCCTCCTTTTTTGTTTTATAAATGTGCAGATTTTTAGAAATAAAAGGAGCAGAAAAAAAAGAAAAAAAGAATGTACAAAACTGTATAATATTCTGCGCTTTTCTATATCGAATACATATGGACCATCTTCTACTGTCCCCGTCCCTGTAAAAGCCGTATATATGCTATTTATTTGCAACATCTAATTGTTTACCGGTGCAGCCTGACATTGTTGACAGACATTTCCGCAAACGCATAAAATATTAGTATTTTCTTTACTTTTCTGAATTTCCTAAACATTTTTTGACCTTCTGATCAGTAAATTCACGAATTGCCTTAATTGATTCTTCAATCATGGCGTACTCTTTTTCTTGTTCCGGGTTCCGATCTCTTACGATAAACGCGGCAGTCGACAGCTGCCAGTCCGAAAAATATGAAATAAGTTCATTTCCAAATTCTTTGATTATTTCTGCCTTTCCGCTCCGTAACAATAAAAGCTCTGACAGAATGGATACTTTTCTATCGCAGTCTTTTGCTTTTTCTTCAAAATCGCACCACGGATACAACATTTGCCGTTCCTTATCTATGCACCCGCGATCAATTTTTTCCCTGTACATCTTCGATGTTTCTTTCAGTTCTTCAATTTCTTTTATTATTTCTTTATTGTCCACGTTCATTACCTCATTCATCACAATGCATTATTGTGATTCCCCTTTGTTATAGAAAAATTGCCTTGCAGAAAAAGATTATGCAACAGTTAGCTGGCACTCAAAAAGAGGATATACGTTATGATTTTCTGTTGTTTCTTGGTAGGATGCATTCCAGCTATTTACCCAGCCTGTTTTTTCCTGCATCTTATTGCCGCTACCATCTTTTTTTACGTAGTTTTTATCTGCAAGGCAGATATATGTATTTCACAAATACTATATATCTCTTGTATAATATTATCACATATTACGTAATATGTCAATTTGCAAATATAAAGTAAGCATTCAATATTATGCAAACTATCTTTCGTTTTGTTCTTTCAAGCTTTTTTTATTCATTGTTTTTGATTTGCAAAGTTTGTCAGAAACAGAATGCATATTTTTTATAACAAACTCCATTTGTTCTAAATTCAGTTCTTTCATTTTATTCAGCTGTTGCCCAGAAAAGCCATTAGAAGCAGCAATTCCTAATATAATTCCAGTTTCATCTTTACAATTTTCTTTATTGATATATTCTATAAACCGGTCAGGGTATGTTATATCTTTCATATGTTCTGTTATGACCTTAACCTGTGTATCTGTAAGATTTGGAATTTTATATACGGACAGTTTTTCTTCTGATATTCCTTGATTTAATCCATTCCTGACAGCCTCCATCTGCTCACAACTAAGAAATTCATCAAGATAAAACTGTATTTGCTGCGTAGTCAAATTTCCAAGGAATCCCTCTCTTATTTCGTACATTTGATAGACAGAATATTTAGGGTTTGCATAAAAAGCAACCTGTTCTTCTGATAATCCTTTAAAAAATCCTGCCCGGATCTGTTCCATTTGATATATATTTAATTTTGGATTATTGAAATACTTGATTTGTTTTTCGGATAATCCTTTTTCAAATCCTATGCGTATAACCTGCATTTTTCCGTCATTTAATCTCTTGTTTGCATACATTTTTATCTGTTCCATTTTTAGACCATGTTCAAAACCAGCCCGGATTTCAAACATCTGCATTGTGGAATATTTTGGATTTGCGATCATCTCTACTTGTTCCATTGGAAGATCTGCGTGAAGTGCCTTCCAAATCTCAGCCATCTTCTCACCTTTTATTTCCGGCTTTGCATAGATGGCAACCTGCTCTTTTGTAAGACCGTTCTCAAATCCCATTTTAATCATACTAAGCTGTTTGCTATTAAACGTTTTTCCATTTGTCAAAATTTCCATATCAGTCATATATACATTCCCCCTTTTACCGCTCTTCTCTATTGTGTTTATGCTTGGTATCTGAATTTTTACATTCGTTCTCGTTTCTTTGTATATTTCGAAGCAAAAATTGTATCTGGTCTTCAGGCAGGTTTTTTGATGCAAGCAGATCAAGTTTATTTTTTGATACACCTTTTCCTGCAGCCTCTGCATATATTCTTGCTTGTTCCTCTTCCATGCCTGCATCCTGATATTTTTCAAAGACCTCTATATATTCTTTTGGGTTTGGAATCTTATTTATAATATACTGTTTGTATTTTTTCATTTGTTCCGCTAGTATATTAGGATCTGCATATACTTTTACTTGATCTATTGACAAACCGGAGTTGAATCCTGCTCGGATTTCACCCATTTGAGATTGATTAAATTTTGGGTCTGCATACAATTTTATTTTTTCCGTGGGTAAGTTATCTTGTAATCCGTAGCGGATTTGCTCCATTTGTTCAGAAGTAAATTTTGGGTCTGCATACAGTTTTATTTGCTCCGTGGATAAGTTGTTTTGGAATCCGTAACGGATTTGTTCCATTTGACAGTGATCAAATTCAGGGGCTGTATACATATTTACCTGTTCGATAGTCAAGTCATTCTGCAATCCTAACCGGATTTCTTTCATTCGTGAATTATTGTATTGTGGATTTGCATAAATACGTATCTGGTCATTTTGCAGATTACATTCAAACCCTTTACGTATTTCCGACATCTGCATCCAGTCATAATCACAATTAAAAAATGTTTTCACTTGTTCAATAGAAAGACCGTCTTGAAATGCCATTCTGATTTCAATCATCTGATTGCCATCAAACTTTTTATCCATATATATTTTTATTTGCTCAACCGGAAGTCCGTCTAACAAACCGTTTTTTATCTGATTCATCTGAATATCGTCATAATCACAATCAGCAAATAAACTTACCTGTTCTTTTGAAAGTCCCTGCCTTAATCCATATCTTATTTGAGCCATCTGGCGAAAATTGTATTTCGGGTCTGCGTATATCTGGATTCCGTCAGCGGTCAAATTATTGGAGATTCCCATTTGTATCTGTATCATCTGCAGTTCGTTATAAACCGGGTTTGCATATAAACGGATAACATCTATCGGATCATCTCTGTGAAATCCTTCTCTGATAAACTGCATCTGTACCGTACTGAATTTTGGATCTGCATACAGTTTTATTTTTTCCGTTGGTAAGTTATCTTGTAATCCGTAGCGGATTTGCTCCATTTGTTCAGAAGTAAATTTTGGGTCTGCATACAGTTTTATTTGCTCCGTGGATAAGTTGTTTTGGAATCCGATACGGATTTGTTCCATTTGATTATTGTCAAATTCCTTATTTTTTATGATTTTTTCTATCATCGTTTCTACATCTGCCATTTTACTTCACCCGCTTTCATTTTAATGGTTCCCATGCTTTTTCTTTTTTTGTATTACTTTTTACTTCTTTATTTGCAGCACTTATAATAAAATCTATCTGTTCTTCCGTAAAATTCTTTCCCACGAAAACATCTAATTTCTTGATATCTACTCCGTTTACTGCATGTTTGATCAAAATTTCTTTTTGCTTATCTGTAATATTGAATTGTTTAAAATGCTGTTCCGCATCAAAATAGCGTTCCGGGTGCGAACACCCTGTTTTTACAAAAGATCTATATGTTTGTCGCTGATCCTTTGTAGTTTTGCGTTCGATATATGGCTGTATATCTTTTTCTGTAAAATGATATTTTTCAATATCTTCAAATATTTCGCCTAGTATCCTCTTTGCATTTGGATTTTTTAAGTAATAATCCATTTGTTCTATTGTAATACCTGCGTAAAATCCGAGTGCAATAGTCTTCATGTTTGATAATGATATTTTAGGGTCTGACATTATTTTTAACTGTTCTTTTGTAAAGCCTTTAATAATTGCGCGACGTATTTCATTCATTTTATCGCAATCTAGTTCCGGGTTTGCACAAATTTTTATCTGGTCCGTAGTAAATCTATTTTTAAGACAATTTCTGAGTACATCCCATTGCTGCTCATTAAATATTGAAACATTATCTATCTGAAGATTTTTACATATCAGCTCGGTTTCTAAATTAGATTTGATTTTTTGCATTTCTGTGATGTTTAATTTGGGCTTTGTATATTCCTGAATCTGTTCTATGGAAAACCCCATCATTATCCCTTCATAAACCATCCTTGCCTGTGTATCATCGTAATTCGGATCTAAGATCAGCTGTATTTTATTCATCGGTACATTATTTTTTATACAGCTTTTACATAATGACATTTGAAACCAACTGATCTCCGGCTTTGCAAAAAGAAGAATCTGGTCTTTTGAAAGCTTGTCTTCAATAGCGTTTCTTATCTCCGACATCTGGTTTAAAGTAAACTCCGGACGTGCATAAAGCCGAATTTGTTCATCTGTAAGCCCTTCCCGACATCCTATAAAAATTTCACGGAATTGATAAAAATCGCAATTCAAACTTAAATACGATTTCAGCCGGTCAATCTCACAGCCGCATAATATGCTGTCTAACACTTGCCGCATCACAGTCGGATGCAGCTTGGGATCAGCGCAGAATTCTATCGCTTCTTTTGGCAAATTTGCAAAAAATCCTTTACTAATGATTTGAATTTGTTCTGCTGAAAAATCAGGCTTTGCGATGATTTTAAACTCATCAAGCGATATTGCATTTTTCAGTGTTAAACGCAATGCCTTCATTTGTTCCCACGTAAAATTAGGATCTGCATAAAGTTTAACATAATCAGAAATATTTTCTTTGTCTGTAATCGTTAGCCCTTTTGCAATTTCCTCCATCTGTCTTGGATTAAATCTTCGATCTGCATATAAGCCTACCTGTTCCATCGGTATGTTAAGTGTATAGTTTGCTCTGATTTGAGCCATTTGTACTGCCGAAAACCCACTTTGCGCATATACTGATATCTGCTCGAATGTAAGTCCTTCTTTAATGCCTGATTCAATCTGCTGCTTTTGCCATGTTCCAAATCTCTTTTTATTCGTTAATTTTTCATAAATATCCATGTGTATTCTCCAATTCCATTATAATTTGTAAAAGGAAAGTTTCATACATTGTAAGAACTTCCCTTTTTAGACGCCGGGTAAGCCGGATCACCGGTTATTATCACCAATCATCCGGCATTCGCCCGACTAAGACAACATTTTTCTTGCTTCTGTAATCTGCGCATTCACATCAATACCGCATTTTGCTGCAGTTTTGAGAAAATCATCCCTTCCTCGTTTTGAGTGAAATGTCTCTCCTAATGTGGATAACAGATTTTCAGAATACCATCCTTCCGGGTGATTTTCGTCTCCTGCTTTACGATAAACGAGAATGTTATCTTTATTTGCAGGATCCTGTTTTAAAAACCCACTTTTTTTTAGCTCTTCCGCTATGTAAATGAAGGCTAAAAAAGGAATTTTTGAGTCAGCCATAATGTGTTGTCCTCCTTCCATAAGATTCTTTTATACATATAAATGGAATTTTTTTTGGAAATAAAAAAACCGGGCATAATGCCCGGTTATAAAAACGGCGGAGAAAAACACCATCTTGTTAAAGATGATGAATAAAAATATGGAAATACCGTTTCTGCATATAATATATCACATAAACCGGGTAATGTAAACTAAGAATTTGTTGTAGAGTTAGATTTGCAAAGCAATGTAGATTTGCAAAGCAATGTAGATTTGCAAAGTAAAAGCAACACTTGTTGCCGTTAGTCTGACAGAAAATTAGTGTTGCTGTTAGTCTGAAGAAAAATAACAAAAATAAAGCCCCACATATTGCAGGGCTTCGTTTCTTATCTTACAGCGCTTTTTCATACAGAACTTATGATTACTTTACAATATTCTCTTTTACGGTAACGGATGCGAGTTTTTTGCCTGCTTCAAGCGCGTTTAATCTGTCTTTTATCGAAAGAGGTTTTTCCTCTGACGACTGAGTTTTTTGTACCGAGGAGAGTT
>ERZ827524.796-NODE-796-length-37194-cov-5.021218_pt1 | contig 37194 bp, 33 predicted proteins | sample MGYA00519702_ERZ827524 | MGnify/ENA primary metagenome ERZ827524 (study PRJEB31778, sample SAMEA3449341) | human gut metagenome | biome: human gut; feature: human-associated habitat; material: faeces | place: United Kingdom | collected 2010/2012 ...
TCATCTGGTCTTCCCTAATATCTTGTTCTGCCATACCTTGTACGTTTAAGGGGCAAAGAACACGGCAGAGAAACATAATGCTGGTTGGCTATAATCTATTTATGGAAAATCTTTGAACACTACTTCTTAAATTTGTAACTCTTATGGTTTTACTGCCGTCTTTTAGTTGCTCTATATTAAATAAATTCCCTACGATGTTGGACGAATCAATAACAGCTTTAAAATCTTTTTTATAATAAGATAAATGGAATAGGAGACTGGAGCCTACAAGTTCCTCGCTGACAAATAGAAATATTCCATAATAAGGAAGAGGAATATCTACACTGCCTTCCCCTACAATTCTATATTCGACTATTCCTTGTCCAGCGCTTGCCATCCCTTTCTCTTCCATAGTTGCTACTGGCATAGCAGCTCTAATAACCTCCACCAAATCACTTTTCTTTATCTTCCCTTGACTACCATCTGCAAGTTCTACATATACATACGGTGCATCACTTACTATCTGGAACTGGTTCATTGCTATATCATCACCTGCCATACTTAATACATTTAAGGGGCATAATTTCCGGATGGAAATATTACCCGATTTAACATTTTAATAATTAACTCGTTTTGTAAATTATAAATCAAATTTTTCCGTAATATCTGAAGAACTCAAAAGGAGTTCTCACATCAAGATAACCGTCTACCTCTTCGTTGGCTTCCGCTTCCATTTCAAACGCGGAATTTCCGTAAGCCTTATCACCTACATTTATCCAACACCGGTTACGGCATAAGTGATACATGTAGGATATTGCGTACTCCACACCATACTGGAGGTAGAACCACAACGGGCATAGCAGATATACCCATAAGTTGAATCCGGTAAACAACATGATTACCGTCAGCAGCACAGCGGATGCAATCATGCATTCCTCCCATTGGCGCACATGAATCGCCTCATGGTTAAGTGTACTCTGCTTCATCTCCTCCTTGCTTTTCTTGGTGAAGACGAAACATCCCAATGTGATGGTGTTGTAACCCTGCCACAGCAGCCATTTCGCTAACTTGCTTTCATAAAAAACTTTCATACATCTTTCCATTTATATTAGTTTGTTAATTAACCGGGTTTTCGTAATCATGGTCACCCAAATCAGCATACGAATACGAAATGCCATTTTTATTGGTTGAAATCCAGACTCCTCCCAATGATATGAATTCATAAACACCAGGTTCTGTGATATGAGCTTTATTGCAATAATGGTATTGACCGTCAACCAACTCCATATCATTAAATCCGTCCGATGTCACAACTGACACATAGCCATATGTGCTCCCTGAAGAATTATTATATATGATCAAGGATATTTTCATACCCACACATTGGGCAGAGCTGGGAAGCATGTATTCACTTTGGCCTATTCTACTGGGACGCCCATTGCCAAAATCCGAACCAAAATTGGGGTTCAGGTAAAAGTAGCCTTCATTGGAACTAAACCCATGTATCTTTATGAATGCCGCTGTCGCTGTAATTTTTCCTTGAACATTGACTTCTCCAGTCTCACCATCAATGTTACAAGTGACATTTCCATTCTTATCCCTTGCCAATACGTTCTGTACCACCAAATCATCCACAAGGATTTCATCGGCACGTATCTTTCTTATTAAAGCCATATCCATAGCTACAAACATAAACTGCTGTGCCGCCTCCCAATTCGCATCACCGTCTATCGAGGTAGGTGCGACAGTGACCGACGTACCGTAAGCCCGTACCCGAAACGGAATGGTGCGATTGTTGAATGTGGCCAGTACGATGTCATGGTAATCTTCATTCCAGACATATGTGTTGCCCTTGGCGAAAAAACCTCTCGGACGCGGCTCACTGGCATCCCGTCCGCTTGAACCGTCATAGCTGACACCCACGGACATCTCCGCAATGAAACTGTCATTCCATGCCGAAGCGTCAGCCTGGCTCTGGTAACAGCGGACAGAGAAAGTTGAATACCCTGCAGAAGCGTTGACCGTAATCTCGGAAGCCCTCGAAGGCCCTGCGATGGCGCTCCATATCCCGTTGCTGTACCCCCGTGCGGCCAGATATCCGTCCGGATAAGTCAATGTGGCGCTGCCGAGCGTCCGCTTGGCATAGACCCGAAAAGCTGAAGGCACCAAAGACCCGGCACTGCTCACCCGTATATTGCTGCATGTACTGATGAGATATACCATGCCGCCATCCTGGGTAAGCTGCTCCCATTCGGCCGTGTTCACTTCTCCGGTAGGAATATAGCCGTAGCTCTTTCCACCGTTCTGTGTCTGTAGGATGCGCCTATCCTGACTGTCATTGACTGTCCATAGAGGTGGATTCGATGTATCAACCTTGGAGAGCCATGACCGGCCACCCATCGTGCAGATGGTGAGCTTTTTGAATGGAGTATTAGCTGTGCGCCACTCACCGCCAGCCTTGACGGATTCGCCGTCACCGCCAGGTTTTCCTGGATTACCGTCGTTACCATCCACGACCATGGGTATAGTTTCCCGGTCCACGACCTGCCCACCCACATAATAGACAAATTGTAACTGCGTCGTGAAGTTCTTCGGAGAGATGGACGTGCCGTTCTGTATCTCGACCTCTGCGCCTCCGTCCTTACTGTATTTCAGTACGCCATCCGTCGTGATGGAAGTGCTACCGCCTACAGACTTGGTACGTGTACATGACACCCCGGCTACACTATAAGTGCCGTCCTTCCGTTTGCTGACTGAAGAAACGGAAGGCACCAGCCTATAGAGTACCGCATCACTGCCCGGATTACCGGCACGCACCCCGGTAACAGTGAACACCAGCTCACGGCTTATATCCGTATCCTGTACTGTAGCCGTAACGGTTATCCTGACCTCTGAACGTGCAGGCATCGAAATGCCGGAAGCCACGGTAAACGCTATCACACCCGTATTGACATTGTAGCTTTCCGTGACACCGGCAGGCGTCACGCATGAGATGGACTTGAGCTGTAGTTTCTTCGTACCATACCACATGCCGACGGTCGTTTTGAGCACAGACTGCGCAACGGTTTTCCCCTCATATGTCAAGGCAATGCTTTCCATCTCGTTGTCGAAATCGGCTACAATGGCCGACTCGCCGTCAAAGCCCCATTTGGCCCAGATGGCTGCCGGGCTGAACGCGCTCCATACACCGTCCTTCTTCGTGCGGCAACAAGCCCACTCGTATGGCAGGCTCTCGCTCACCCCAATCGGGTCATCATGCCAGCCGGACGGCACATAATCATCCACCTGCGAGGTGGCTGGCGTAGGAGGCGTCACATTCTCTGTCGTATGCTTGAATATCCACTCATAGCCTTTTCCATCCTTACCGTCCTGGCCATTTTCCACCAGCAGCTCATACTCAGCGGTATTAAGGTCTCCGGTAATGATATAGCCGTAGTTCTTGCCGCCATCTTGCGTCTGCAGGATGCGTCTCCCCTCATTGGTCGTCTGAGTCCACATCGGAGGATTGTCGGTACCATCAGGAGCGATGCAGAGAAAGACACGTCCGGCCATCCTGGTAATGCCCATGTAAGGTATATGCTTGCCGGTTTCCCATTCACCGCAATTGGTAATGCTTGTACCGTCTGCACCCTTGCTGCCAGTCACACAGATGGCGTTCGTTGTGGTGGAAGTATCGTCAGTAAAGACTATCCTTGTCCGGGTCCAGATATACCAGCCGTTTTTCCACGCCGGAGAGTCTGTCTGCCACTCGCCTCCGGTTGTGGTGGCCGATGAAGAGGAAAGGTAGTATTCCTCCGTGATGGACTTGATGCCCTTGCCGTCGGCTCCCTGCCCACCACTGATACAAGCCGCTTGGGTGTACTTGACTTCGCCATCAGAATAGACAATCTTCGTCCGCGACCAGATATACTTGCCGGCTTCCCATTCAGGGGAGGTAGTCTGCCAACCGTCCACCGGGGCAATGACATTCGACACCGATATCGCGTATTCCACATCGGTAGACTTGATACCCTTGCCGCTTTCTCCCTTGGCCGCATATTTCAACCAATCAGCATTGCCGTCTGCCGGTTCTGTAGACGTGCCTTTCTCATTGACACATATCCAGGAGCTGCCGTTATGCGTCACCTCATCGTAATAGGCATACTTCTCACCCTTTTTCCACGTCCCCTTGAACAATGGCACCCGAAACGCCTCTCCGGTAATGTCATCCACCTGGAATATCTTGCCGGACATGATGACGTGGCGAAAAACAGCCGAGTAGTTGTCGGCCGGAATGCCATGTACGGTACGGCCTTTCTTCTTGCCAATCCACGACATCTCTTGTGCCGGCTCGACATCCCATGTATTGGCGTGGTCAAAGAAAGTGATGCAGTTGTTGCCGCCCACCGTATCGATAAGGATGTACGTCTGTCTATCCTCATCCGTAAAGTTACCCGTCTGCGCCAATACCATCGCATCACCCGGCTTCCAGTCAGTACCCGGCTTGGGTGTCATGACGAATGTCTTGGCTGTATAGTCTGCGGAAGTCACCCGGAACTTCATCTCCTCGAAACCCTGCAGCTTGCCTTCGGCGTTCTTGGTGACGAAGTAAGTAGTCAGAATGTCATCGACAAACTGGCTCAGCCCGTCGGCATCCGTCAAATCGGGTGTAATCGTATAGCTGCCGTCACCGTTGTCCGTCCATTCCTTGACCGTACATCCACCTCCGGGAGAGGCACACATACGTCCTTTGAAATAGGTCACACGGTTATAGGCAATCTCCGGAACAAACAGACGTTTGCGGAATATGCCTTCCTCCATCTCGAGAATGCCATTCTTGTCGATGCACCCTCCGGAAATACCGGTGATGAACTCGCCGAACTTGACCCAATCTCCGAAGGTTATGGGGAAAGGAGTGCCGTCAGCTCGGTCTTTGTGAAGGAACATATCCTCCATTCCCTCAACAGAACCAGCTTTGTCCGCATAACCAGCTTTTATCTTTTGGCCATTTACCAGCAGATAACCTTCAATATATGAAAGCAATTCAAGCAAATCATAGTTACGGTGTTTATGACCGACACCGCCGCCAGAACCAAAGATGCGAGATAAAAAGTCTGCGAGGTAATACCCAATTGCAGCTACATTAGTAGTTGACCATTCCTCTGAATATGGATTTTGTATGGGAAATAAGGCCCCCTCGGAAAGTGGTAAGCGGGAAAATTCAGCAAGCCGAGGGGGCACCGTAAAAGAACCGACTTCGGGAACAGTGATGTTAAGAATATCTGCCGGAAGATCAGTTCTGGGAAGATTTAATAGAGGACGGGCATCCGCATACTTAAATGTGAATGTATAATTACTCGGTATGTCACGATCCGTAAAGCTGACATTACTTTCCATTACGACTATCTGCCGCAAATAATTACCTGCATACAGATATTTGTTCTGGGATGGGAAAAAATCAAGCAACCATTTGCGTTCATTATCATTTAAGTATCCGGTATTCTTTTGAAATTTCCTTTCGGTATCCACACGATACTCTTGGAAACATTCATCAGTTTCCGCTATATTATGAGTGTGCTCCCCATTAAGAGTAGTGACACCGTAAGCCCGAAAGGTATCTATGCCGCCCAACGAATTCTCGAACAGTACCCATTGTTCCTGCTCGGAGCGCATATCCTCAGCATAGTAACGCTGTATATATGTAAGACGCTGGCCGGAGGTATTCTCGACCCATACATCATAATATGCAGGTAATTTATGCCCCAGCCATCCCGCAACGACAGAGTATTGTAAAGGCATTGTATAAGCTATACCTGGCATCAACTCTGTAACAGTATAATCTGTCTGAGATTTAACAGTTCCAGACTCGTCCGTAAAGTAAGCGCGAAGTTTGACTGTACCGGCAACCACAGCATAGTAGGTTAGGAACTCCGGAGAATAATACGTAACCGGTTTAACATTCGGTTGCCAGGTAAGAAAATTCTGTGTCAGAAAATTTGTGGCTGAGTCTGCCAGGCGATCCACTCCACCACGCACTACCCGGAAATTGACGGTGTCCATGTCAATTAGAGCAGAAAAATCGGCAACAAGATCTGCCTGTGTATAAACAATGCCAACATCTGAAACAATAGTTTGCAGTGATTCATGCACCATCTGGCGTAGATCTATCTGCACTTGGCCGTTCTTATCCGTCTGGTAGCTTTGTGAAAGTAGCACTTCACCGTTTTTCTTCAGAGTGAAGGTTACGGTCTCAGCTGTAGACTGTACGATGATCGGTTTTAAGTTCATCGAGAGCGAAAGTACATCTGGTTGTTGCTGGATAGACATGCTTGATTTCTATTTTTGATTTTATACGCAAATTTATGCCACACATGACCGGTATGAAAGGACAACCAGCTTTCCTTACCTGCATGGCTTCAGGGCAAAGAACGCATGCCGGTAAAACCATTGGCCGCCGGTTCCGTCCACACGCCCCGAACGGTAGTAACTGTACCAAACTTCACGCTCGTACCATGTACCTCCTTGCACCACTTGTGAGGCCGTTGGTGCCGGAGGAAAAATGCTGGGACATTTCACGGTTGTCTGTGGAGTGAAACCGGCGGCTTTCCAATGCTCCTCATCCACCGGACTGGAAGTCCCAATCTGTTCCCAATAATATTCCGGACGATCCATATCTATTATTGGCGGCAGGCAAGCCGGACGTTGAAGATTGGTAGTAAGAAGGGTGCATTCAGCAGGACGGTTCCCACCTCCAAGAGTAAAACCGACCTTGTTTGGGAAGCACTTCACTCCTTCAAACAGTACGGGGCTATGTACACGGAGCGTACTCTTCAGGGTAGAGGGCAGAAGGAACTGGGCACTTACGTTATTCAACGAATGACGGAGCAGCAGGTCGAACTGCCGCCAAAAAACTTCGTATATTCCACCGGGTGCATTGTACAATAAAGAATAGGAATCCTTCACGGTGACAGTGCCGACAGACACGTCTTTCATTGGTCCCGTACCGGGCTGCACGAATGCCAGTACCGGCTTCTGGTCGTGCCGGTCAGTCTTGTTCCCTTCGGTAGCGCCTTCTCCGCTTTCCTCCTCTTCAATGGAACCGTTACTGATGACGATGGTACTGTTGAGTGCCCTTGCTTCTCCGGCATACAGAGCACTCCTTTCCAGGGTAAAGGCTGTATAGGCATTGCCATTACGGTCAGTGCCGTATTCGGTATGGAAGGTTGCCGTGGCAGGACAAGGCTGGCAATCAGGTACAGTAACCTCATATTCTTCCAGTCCGTCATCTGCAAAATAAGGGATATTCCCCTCGCTCAACAGTTCGGAATAATCTCCCACGGCATGTCCATCCCGATAGTAACAGCCGTTACTCGCATTACAATAGGCGGTGGGATACTTTTCCTTCAATTCCTTCAGACTGTCGAAAGAGTTACAGTCGGTCAGTGAAGTGGCTGAAGAGAGCTTCAGTTGGCGTCTTGTGGCATACTCGACAGACGGGTGTCCGTCCATAAAGAATGTAAGGTCAACCTGCGGCTTTTCATCCAGCAATTCATTGAAGAAACGGACAGCTACGGTCCGCGCGGCTTCATCGGGTATAAACTCACAACAGAACTTCTTGCGGAAAAGGTCTATAAGGTCCGAACAGAGGCAGTCGGGCACCAGGTGCGCCAGAAGAATATCCCCGTTGACCAGAGTGTCCATGGTGGTGTTGATGAATACCATCCCGTTGAATGGGGGAGTCTTATCAAAGAAACCCTCCAGCAGTTCATATCCGAAATATGCAAAAACACGGCGTAAAACGTATGTGCATCGGATAAAGGGAGTGATGTAGTATCCGGGGGTAAGACTGATGGTGCGCCCGTCCACCTGCTCTGTACGTGACCAGGCATTGTACAGTCCGGTCACGGTACGCCCATTGTTCAATGGCGTACCGTCAGCCTCCATTTCTGCCATCGCATTGAGTACCCGTCGTTCACCGTCCATCTCCACGATAGCGGGGAAAATGGAAAAGTTCGGGTCCGTGTTTGTCCGCAAGCTCCAGCACCAGGCAATACCCTGCTCGACAGTCTGTACTCCGGGGACTGTTTCCGAACCGAACACATCAGTTAAAGGGGTACGCTGGAGGCGGCTCAGGAAACTTCCCTCATTCATGTAGAAGGTGGTTGTGATACCTTCGTTCCGACGGGCTCCCAATACGGCCTGGCGGCAGGTGCAGAAGTATTCCCCGTCGGTAATGGTACATTCGATATCGGTAGACGGACGCTCAAGGTTCGCCAGCTGTTCGGGATTCCCCGTCAGACGACGGTTCAGAGGTGTGTCCGGTAATGTGACCGGCAGTGTCTGCTCACCGTACTCATTGAAGAAGAGATTCGTCCGTTCCACTTCAAGGCATGTGTCGGGAGAAAGCTGGTAGGCCTCGCCGGTGGGGATATGTACTATTTTCATAATATGATACTATTTTTTTGCTATGTTACGCGAACGGTTCCGCAATTCCTGCTTGCGTTCAAGTTCTGAGAGAGTGACGGATGCAGGGATACCCTCTTCATCAATGCGGATGATTGCATTGGCCAGGCGTTCCATCAGTCTTGGGGGCAGTGAGTTCCCTGGTGCGTTTGGTGGTACCGGAGCCGTAGCCTTCGGGGTATCTATGGACCCGCCGGATGAATACCCGGCCATTCGTGCGCGGATTGCCTGGTTAAGGTCAAGCGTACGGATGGTACCGGCCTGCTGGGACTTATCCAGTATATCCAGGATTGGTGCAACAGTGGGATTGCTTACTGCAGCATTGCTGGCCACCCATTCTTTGGATTGCCCGAAAGGGCCTTCACCTACAATGACAGTAGGACGGTCTATGAATCCCCGTGCATCCGGGTCATAATCCGCATCAGGAAAGAGTTTCCCATCCTGGGCACGCCGGACATCAATCTTGCCTCCGGACTGACGGCCGGTGGCAATACGCGCACCGGTACCGGAACTGCTGGAATTACTGCCGGAAAGAGTCATATTTTTGATTTTATCCCGTTCAGCTTTGGCACTGGCCAATTGTACGGCTCCGGTCACACCCATAAGGGCTGCTGCGATGGAACCCGCAATCGGTCCCAAATCAGCATATGCTTTCATGATTGATACAGCTGTATCTGCGATGATTTGTGATGCCTTGATTGCAAAATTCACGTCCGCATATTTTTTCTGTATATCAAGCTTTCTCTGGGCCTTTTCGTTTTCCAGACGTTCCACTTCTTCCGTATTACCTTGGGCTGCCTCAATTTCCGCATCATATTTTGCATCGACCTGGTCCATTTCCGCTTGCTGCAATGCTTGAATGGCCCCGGAAAACAGACTGGAATAATAGTCAAACTGCTTTTTATAACTGTCCCGTTTGAGGTTCTGGACGGCTTGCTCATATTGTTCTTCAGTCAGAAATTGCTGTTCACGTGCGAGCCTGAGCTGTTCCAGTTCCGCATTGAACCGTTCCTGCTGTGTAGACAAGCCATACTGGTCACGGATGGACTGGATGCGTTGTTGATGTTCGGATTCAAGTTGTTCCTTAGCTCTAAGGTAGGCACTGTCCAATTCTGTCGTATCAAGATTGTTTTTCTCAGCCATTTCCTTACGCGCCTGGTAGGATGCCTCAAGAACCTTGAGTTGCGCGGCATAGTCTTCATCAACTGTAGTAACCTTGAACTCTGATTTGAAGTCCTTGACAAGTGTATTCAGCTTTTCCTGCAGTGAAGCACGCTTGGCATTCGCCGCCTTCTCCGCATTAATGACACGTTGATTGGACTTCCGGACGAGATTTTCCTTGGTTTCTGCATTGGAAATGGCCATGGATATGGCGTCCTCATAATAAGACTGTTCTATGATGAGCCTATTTTCCGCATACGATTTTTCAAGTTCGAGTACCAGCATTTCATGTTGTTCCTTACTCATTTTTCCTGATGCCAGAAAAGCTGAAAGAGCGGCAAACGATTCATTATACCATTTCTGTTGGGATTGCAGTTCTTCCTCCCTTAATGCTTCAAGAGACTTGGCGGCTTCCTGCTCCGTAGAGACTTTTGCTTTCTGCTCTTTTTCTGCAGCCGACTTTGCTTCTTTGGCAGCCTTTTCAGCCTTCTTCCTGGTCGCGTCAGAGTCCTCTGCCGGGAAACGTTTGTTGTATATTTCCTGGGCTATTTCTACATACTCACCGGCTGCGTCCTTGTTGTTCTTTATCCAGGCTTGCAACTGAACCTTCTCCATCTTGTTGAAGTTCTGGCGTGCTTCTGCAAGCTTCTGCTGGTTCTTGACGGTTTCTTCAATAGTCTGGCCGTTCAGTTGTTTCAATTTCTCTTCGGCACCCAGAATGAGGTCACCATACTTTTTTATATCCTGCTCTATCTGTGGGAGAGCTTCAGTATTGATGTATGCTGTCGGTGCCGCAAACATGCCGTTGCTCTGGAAAACAGTCCTTCCACCTTGTTTCTGCTGTTCCAACAGATTCTTATATGCCTGGCGGTATTCTTCCAATTGCTCTGTTGTTTCCCGGATGGCTTTCTGATTCTCAAACTTTAGCAGCGCCCTTTGTTTCTTAAGGAATTCCTCCACCTTTTCGCCTGAAATTTCGATGGCATTCCCGTACTGGTCGAATGCTGTCGCTGCGCCAGGTACCATGTTCCTTATCTGGGCTATGACACTGGCCAACTCTTTCTGTTCCTCAGCGGAACGGGAGGACTTGCCGGTCAGTTCCTCGTATCGGTTCAACAGTCCCGGCAATGCGCTCTCAAGCTGCACCATCTTGTCGAAATGGTTCTCGTAAGTTTCCGTATAAGTGGCGAACATTTCCCCAAGTTTAGTGAAGAATCCATTGGCATACTTCAACATGGATTTCCAGAACGGCTCCAGCTTTTTCCCCACTTTATTGAAAAAGGCATCCATTGTGTCTCCAAGGTTGGACTGGATTCCTTCAAGTTCCTGCATCTGCACGGCCATGGAACCGGCAATGCCGTCGACACGACCGAGAGAAAGAAGATAATCCTTGATGGCATCCTCAGAATTGCGCACTTCGGTAGTCACTCCTCGGAAAGAGAACTTTGTAGTCTCCCCGGATTTGGAAGCCTTGATACCGAACTCCTTCAGACGTTCGTTCTCCCCGGCCATCGCATCAAGTATAGCCTCAATGAGCTGATCGACGGACTTTCCTTGGGAAGCGGCAAGGTCTCCCATGTTGACAAGCTCCTGGCTGGTAGGCTTGACTCCACGATTAACCAACTTGATATATGCTTCAGTCCATTCCTGCAAGGACGATGGGGTGTCTGCTGCCAATTGCTGAAGCATCTTCATGGCATCATTGGCCTTCTTCTGCGACTGGAAAGTATTCCGAAGGACCGCCTCGTATTTGGCGAATTCCTTGCGTGTCTCGTATGCCTGGTTATGGACATCCTTAAGCCATCCGACAACCTTAACGGCAATGAAAGCCTTGGCTGCCATTTTTAACTTGGACATCCAATTCACGCTGTTGCCGAACTCATTGTTCATGTTGTTACCTGCGCTGCGTAACTCGCTCATACGGGCACGGACTTCTCTGAGACGGGTATTGAGCTTGGCATATTCTTCCGGATTCGCAGATTCAGTCATATCATCCAAAGCAGCGGAAAGCTCCTTAGCTTCTTTCTTGAGCTGTCTCATGGTGAGATCGTTGACTTTCAAGTTACGGGTCAGCAGACTTATTTTCCCATTGTTTTTGGAAATTTTGGCAGTATAGTCTTTGCACTCTTTCGCAAGGTTCTGATAGTCTTTCGTGTTCTTTTTGCCTTGGGCTTCGAGCTCCACCATAGCCTTGCGGCGTTCGGCCTCTTCCTTTTTCAAAGCCTTGGTTTCCTTGGTCAGTGTATGCAGCTCTTCCTGAAGCTTGGAACTGTCACCTGAGATTATGAGTTTGATTTCGTCTTCGGATAAATGCTTTTTTGCCATAATGTTACCAATTTGAAGTATTTTCGTATTGAAGTGCCTGCTCCAGTTCCTTGCGAATATTGGTACGAACTTCTTCCGTGAAACCGTACTTTATTTCCGGGAATGTCTCATGATACAGCACTCCCCAGACCACCCGGTTATAAAGAGCAAGATTACGGTGAATATGACGGGAAATACGGTCACTGGCTCCACGGCGGTAATGGATGTCAAGGAAGCGGAGATATGGGAATATACGCAGATAATAGGCTTGTTTCGTGTCTGATTCCTGGGTAGTGAACGGACGTTTCTGCAGATGTGCCACCAGGTCACCGGACTGTGAGTTGAGATATCTACGCACAACTTTTTCTTGTGTCTCATAAATAAGGTTGATGCCTTGAGACATTATATCATGGACAAAACGTTCTCTGACAAGCTGGTCTGTAATCATATTCACTGTTATTTCCAGCGAAGATAGAATAGGGGAGGGGGTACGGAAAGGACATAAAACGAAGGGGTAACTATTCATCACGAACAATTACCCCCTATATGACAGTAGTATTTAGTTTTTCGCTTGGAGCATCCACCGGAAGTCCAGCCCTGATGAACCAGGACGGTTCTGGTATTTATAACCGGCATCAAGCATGGCTTGATGAACCTGCTCCTTACTAATTTGCGCTCCAGGATCAATACGGCGAATGGCGTCGTAGACTTCATCCGTAGTGAACCAGTGGGTGGCATGGCGTGCATCTGGAGCTGGTTTGAACGATGCGGACAAGGATGCTATATGGATACTGATATCGGTAATTTTCTGTTCTTGCTCTTTATTTTTCATTTTGTCCTCCTTTCTCATTAACATCAAGCGCATGCTGCAGGCAGGAAATGATTTCACGGGCATCTTCCGCAGAGATGTCACACATCACAAAGTTACCATAATAAGCAAGGCAATATTTATACTCACTTGTTTCAGTTCCTGTGCAAAGACGTTCGGCTTGAACATAAATGTCTTTTTGTGTTATAGAATTGATACGGTTCATTTGGCACCTCCTTTCTGGCACTTCTTTGCCTTATAAACGCACAATGCAGTGACCACAACCAATGGTGGGAACACCATCCCGGCACATGCCCATAGGATGGCGCGGAAGTACCAGTGGTCTGCTTCGGTCTTGACTTCGCAGTCGGGAGCCAAAGCACGGTAGTAACGGCGCTGGAGGTTATTGACTTGCTCGGTAAGAGCGTTAACGGATTCGCCCACGGTAGGGATGCCGGAGGCAGGCACGTTGAGAGTGCCTTGAGATAATGTTTTCATATACAATGATAGTTTGGCTGTTAAAGGCAAGTTTTCTTACATCTTTTTGGATGCAAGAACGGCTGCCTAATCCCGAGTCGCCAAACTATCATTGTATAACCCCGAAGAGCATATAATGTGGGAAAAAGACAGCCGTATTCGTTCACGTAAGTAAACTTCTACTAATTCGTATATGAATCTGCAATGCAGACCTATGGACATAAAAAAAGCCCAATTTCGTATTGAGCATCTAACCGGATGCTTTTCGGTGTTGTACACAACAATAGTTTGGCATTGCAAATATGGTGAAAGTTTTTGGAATGGCAAAAGAAAAAGGTTATTTTTGGATAAATCTATCAGCTGGTTCCAATCATCATCATGATATGCTTTTTATCGGGTCTGATAATAGGACTCTTGATAGGCTTCCTATAAGTGCAAATATACCCTATTTCTGCACATGTTAAAATTCTCATGTGCAGAAAATGTATTTTTGTTCAATGAAAAAAGGCCTCCATTAGCAGGAAGCCTTTATTTATGATAGGAAATGCCGACTCAAATATTGTCTAATATAAAATCTGCCGGAATACCGAAATTGTCCCGTAACCGTTTTACAATATTGAGATTAAGAGGACGACGACCATTGAGTATATCGCTGACCCTTGACTCAGAGATACCGAGACGCCTGGCTGTCTCTTTCTGCTTTATATTTTCTGTCTCCATTTTTTTACGGATGGCATCAGTAATCAAGGTTGATACCCTCCCAGGCAGAGGATGATATGCAGCTTCCCATTCACTGATAGCTTGAGAAAGCACGATATATCTTTCCTTTTCTTCTTCACTCAGCAATTCCATATCTCCCAAGTCTGTACCTTTAACAGTGATGGCTTCCATTTCCGCTTGATAAGCACGGAATTCTTTATCAGTCTTTATTTTCATAACACGTACCTCCTATATAGTTTTTATTTTTTTCTCATCAATAGAATCATAATCAGCGTGAGTGCCGACAAAACGGATGTCAACATTACCGGCAAAAAATACGACTAAAACGATGAGACGATATTTGTTGCCTCTGATATTGAATACATAACGGTTATTTCCTACATAATCTGCAGACAAATAGTCGTTTTTCAAATCATTATGGTTTTTCCAGGATGCCTTTGTTACTTCGTCCACCCATTTTTCCAAGGCAGATTGCGCATCGTTATGCTTTCTACAGAACTTTTCTAATTTTTCAGAACCCGTTATATTCATGTTTCTTTTATTTGTTACAAAGGTACATATAAATTCCCAAACAGAGAAGTTTTTTTCTTTAAAATCTTCCCTTTTTGGGAATTATTTAACATTATGGTTACTGCTTATATACCCGTTGGAAAGCAAATCCTCAAAAAAATGCTCCGGGGTATCAGCTCGGACTACATGCCCCGTCTGGTCATGGAAACGGTCGGCGAAATGGTACATATACTCCTGGTCAGTACATTCACTGTCGAAACGGCTGCTTTCACGGAGTTTGGTTACAAAGTCTGCAGGGCAGGAGGCGGCAATTATACCGCCATCCTGCAAAGTGTAAGTTGTCATCATATTATGCTAATTTTTTGGTTCTCAATTTGAAAAATACTTTTTGGTCGGCTGTCAGAAAGGGGATATTTGAAAGCGGGCATCCCGAATTCACCATGCCATGTTTTGCAAAGGTAATCATGTTGGCGGCAAACCGTATCCAATTTTCCATCTTTGTGAAATTGGTGGTACCCGAATGCTGGCGAAATTCAACTGTGCGGTGGCGTGCGTAAGCCTCAAGGTTCAATTTGTGGTAGCGGTCGTTTCCAAAGGCTGAACGTAGCTGCATGATGTTCTCTGCCTCCGTTATGCTGCGTTCCGAAATTCCGGTAAGGCATTTGCAATATCTGTTGTTCCGGCGGGTACCCGGCATAAAGGAGTCGATTACCGGTTCGAGGCGGCGGTAAGTTATTGCAAGGTTGCGCCAGGTTTCAATGGTAAAGTCTGCAGCGTCCATGTGTATATGAAGGCCGCAGCTGTCGTTCACCTTCACATTGCAATAATCGAGCACCCAGCATACCTTCTGAAGTTCCTGCAATCCGGCTTCCCCTTCAAGTATCGGGCTTACCAGCTCGAAAGTATCGTTCCCTCTAAGACTTCTGTCTGTAACCAGCTTCCAATGGTCGCGGGTGTTATGGTTGTAACCTTCCACTGCAACTGCAATTCCGGCCTCACGAAGTTCACGGGCAAGAACTTCCTTTTCGCAGTTATATGCCTCTATCTCGATGCCGAAACGTCTATTGAAAGTATAGTCCAATTCGGGGCAGGCTGTGATGACCGGTTGCTGGCCGAATCTTCCGGCTTCCAGCATTTTCTTATATACGTTCTGCACGAAACCGTAATTTCCGTTTGTTACCAAATCGGCTACCTGGCGGCGGGTCAGACCTAAAAGAAGGAGCTGCTGTATCTTTGCCGTCTTTGTTATGCTCTGGTTAAGAATGTTTGTAACTTGTTCGTTCATAATGTTTTATCCTTTATTTTTCGTACAGCTAAGGTAACACTATTAACGCGCATAACGTAGTAATATCTTGTTTATTATCAGTGTATTAGCTTTATTTTGCTTGAGTAAAAAAATGATTATTTCTCGTGGTAGGGATGACGGAAAAGAGTAATCAGGAGTAGCTCCTGACCGCGAACTTCGACAGCCACGCCCAGGATGGAAATAAACAACATGAACAAAAAGTTTCTGAACCATTTAATGGTCTGACATCTGCTACTCACTAAGGGATGGTTTGACATTAAACAAATCGGTTGCTGCAGAACTGAACATGAGTGTCCAACCTATGGATTTGAATTCGGATGAGACAAAAGGGATAATGTCATGATTCTCCGATATCTTATCAAGCCATGGTAAATCCTCAGACCGTGAATCGAGAATAAGCCTTTTCCGAAGTGCCGCAAGGAGAGACAAGGTCATTTCCGAGGCAATGGCCGTCTCAACCATGTCTGCGGAATCCGAAACTTTCATAGCTATGGTAGCTGCAAGTTTCTGGCTGTCAAGAATGGAGTTGTGTGTGTCACGGCTTGATGTGAATTCTCCGAAATCCACGAACAGATAGTTGCCGGTAATATTATCGACGCGCTTCTTTACGTAATCGTATGACTGCCCGAAAACAAGATTCTCAAGTTCGGGCATTATCGGTTCCGGGAGTTTTTTGACATACCCAAGCAGTTCCGTATATTGGATAAAGTCACTTGAGCCGTTGGCGAACATGGAGACAACCCCTTCCTTTTGGGGAAAACGGGCAAAATATCTGAGTAAATCAAGTATCATAGGATTTCATTTATTATGTGGATTGGAAGTCTGACTTCTCTGGCAATATCCGCTTTATCCATTTTGGCCGCATGCAGGCTGCGCACTGTATCAATAATTTTCTTCCGGAGGATGGTCAAATACTGGATGACATTCATCTGTTCGATGGTTTCAATATCCCCAAACCCGTCTGAACTCAAGTTGTACAGAGACTCAAGTGCACCCGTGGAAATGGCAGAAACTTTGGTCTCCTCAAGTTCTGTAAGCAACTTGAACTCAGTTTTGGTAAACAGATAATTGGTGAAGGCCTGAAAATTGAAGGCTATGGAAATAAGCTCATCCATCGGCATCCCAGTGAACTTCTGTGCCAACTTATGCGCTCCGGCAGATGAATACCGGTCCGGATAGTAAAGGATAGCGACCAATAACGGAAGCTGTTCTTTCGGACATCCAAGGAGACCACGTGCCTCAATGAACTGGAGTGCCGTAAGCGAGCAAGTAAGCCGGTTGAACATGGTTTCTATATTATAGGCAAAAAAAGTTTCATCCTCAAGATGTATCGCCGGAACCAATTGTTTGCAGAAACATGAGTCGACTGCATATTTGTAGTCCAGTCTGTCCAGATACCTGGATATGGTTATTCCATGCAACCGGTGTGGTGGTATCTTCTTACAGAGTCTGTATGTTTCAGAATCCAGTTCCTGGAGTGCTGCATCATTATCCGGATAGACAATTGTGAAGGGAAATGTCACTTGCTCTGCAAGCCAGGCCACATTTGCCCATCCATCCGTATTCCTTATTTTTTGAAGATTCCATCCCATAATTCGGCAAACATAATTCACACGAACCATGCCGACGGATATTTTTCCATCCGCAAACCTTTGTATATCACGCATGAGTGCTTGGAAGTGATAAGGAGTTAATCCATCCCAGGAATTGGGGATGCTGTATTGCATTCCTTTTGCTATAAAATCTATTGTCAACATGGCATCAGCATTATTATGTCGTCCGGACGGTTAAAGGATGTGTTCGTATCTACAGAGCCGGAACTGTCCGTTGACAAAAGCAGATCTATATTGGCCAGTTCCCGCTTCACCTCTTCAAGCAGAGAGTCTGACAGAGCAAGTAAACGTTCTTGCTCTTGAGTACCATATCGCATAACTTTTGAGTCTTCAAATAAATTGCGAATCGTACTTGGAAAATCGAGAATATCAAAACGCCGCAGGGCAATGGCTATGGTCTGCTTGGCGAGGCATCGTTTGAGCAGACGCAGTATCTCTTCCTTTTTTTCTGCCCGCTCAAAATAGGCCGATATCCCGTCATCCAGCGCTTCGCTCTGGATCGGTATAGTCCGGAAAAAGAACAGATAGGACATGTCTATCGTATACAGCATGTCGAACTCCTCCGTACTCTTTATTTTAAGAACATCAAGCATCTTCTTGTATCTCGTTTCTTTCCAGGAGGGCACGGTCTGACTGTTATCAAGCAATTGGATGACAGTATCCATGGCATTATAATAGTTCTCAATATACGACCTGCGCATGCTTTCCTGCTCATGCTTGTATATATCGACATCATCCTTACGCTTGGATACAACATCAAAAATGAGCTGTTTGGCCATGGTCAGATTGGCCATCGCAAGACGCAGGGCCTCCTTCAATTCGCCCTCGTCTGCCGTCAGTTCGGTGTAGACATCTTTGGTAAGGATGATAACCATCTGCTTTTTCGCAGAAATGGCAGACGAATTGAGCTGGTCGAAAGTGACATTGCTCTCTGCATAGGGAGCATACTTCCGAAATTCCGAAATGGTGGTAAACAGTTCTTCCAATATTCTCATGACTGTTGCTGATTTAGTCTGTTTTGAGGTGAAACATCTTCCTGGCGTGCCGGAACTTCGCGATAGAATCCAAGACGGTACCCCTGGCTGTATAAATGGGGAAAGTTTATCTGTATGGCCATATTGAACGGTTCGGAGCAGATTTCGTCTTCCGATGTCAGTGACATAATGTATATCAGATAGTTGTAATACGCATCGGCTCCTGATTTGGATATGACCCCGTCCTTGCTGACACTGGATATGGAGGAGTCAAGTCCCACGCTTGACAGCAGCACCTCATCGGCGCGTTTGTCATAGGATATCAAGGCATCGATATATTCCTTGTATTTCAAATCAACCGTCTCTATCTTCCAGCGTTCCTCTTCGCCCTGGCTGTTCTTGAAGCTGATTGTCGCATACGCCTTACCCTGGTTGTCTGCACCGGACAGATAGCGGGAGATCTTGCGCAGTTCAGACTGCAGATACTTTATCAGGGTGGATTCCTTGAATTCCGAACCAATCACGATGCCATTGTACATCAGTTCTTCCTCATTGTTTTTCTTGCGCCGTTTATTCTCGTCGCAGAGTTTGGTTATCTGGATCCTCTTGGACTCAAGCCAGGCATTGGGGATGACAATGTGTATCTTGGCGGCAAGCGAATTACGTAAAAAGGAGTTGATATAATCAGCCGTATCGTTGGAACCCTTGATGTAGGAGCGGGTACCGGCATGGGTTTCGTTCACACCGTAGAACTCATCCACGGATTTTTCCCGGTGATGGGAAATGGCCGCGAATCTGTAATTGGCAAGCTCCGAAAAGGAAAACTTCGGATAGATGCGGAAAGTGGATGTGCCATACCCCCAACGCCCTACGGCAATGTAGCGGAAATCCCGGTAGTAGACAACATCTGTCGCCACATCCTTCTTGGTGGTGGCCAGCCGGCAATGTCTGTTCTCCATGGATTCAAGGCCGGCAACGGGCATCGTCCCTCTTGCTTTTCCCTTTGTGAAGCGCCACTTTACGAAACAGTCCCTGAAATAGTAGTAGTTCTTGATGATTGATTTGGCCACTTCCTTATAACCCGATTCAAGACCGCGCTGTTCCCAACTGTTGAGCCAGTCCATGATTTCCGGACAGTCAACCCACTGTTTCTGAAGTTTCCCGTCCACGATTGCCGGCTTGTACACGGCAAGCCCATGGCCATACAGCATGCTGACCTGCTTGGTAATCAGTCTTGGCAGAAGCCGGTTCTTCTTTATGTCGGACGCGACTTCCTCGCATTTCATGTTGTTGAAGCCACGGCTGCACACCTGGAATCCTTGGATGCTCTGCCACTGCGTATCCGGAAGACTTCCTCCACTCAGGGGGAACATCGGGTCCGGTTCCAGGACTGAAGCCATTGGCATGTCTCCAATCTGGAAGGATATTACATTGTCATCGTCAAGATAGCAACCGAAGTTGCCTACCATTTTGAGATTGCTTTTACTCATAACCAATCTATTTTATGAAGTTTGAAACCATCTTGAGGAAAGCCCATGTACCTGATGAGAATACGGTAGCACATCTTGGGTTCCCCGTCTGCGTCTGTAAACAGAAAGAAGTTGTCACTGTCTATACTGAATCTTTCTTCAGGCAGTTGAGTACGCCATCTGCATCCTTCTTTAACTGTCAATGTGGCTGATGCCTCCCCCTTATGCCTGGAACACGGGAAGAAGGCAATGGTAAAGCAGCCGTTAGGCAGTTTTGATATCTCTTTGGCCCATTGCATCGCTTGAATACCGGTCATTGTCATTTCCATGCCCGAAAGTAGCAGGTTTCTACTGTGGGAAAAAGGACGGGAAGCACCCTCCGTCATATTTCCGAGGAACCTCGAAGAATGCCTTGCAACTCCAAAACTCAGCGGTGCGTGCTGAACAGCGCCTCACGAAGAAAACGCTTTCCTTTTTCAAAAATATAAAAGTCTGGTTTCCAAATGAAAAACGTTTGTTTTAATGTCAAACGATACCATTATTGTATCTTTACTGACTATTTTTATAGTGAAAAACAGCCATTATATAGCCAGATTATCAGGTAAATTGTCCGGCATGGACGATAATTCACTCAACACTTTATTTCCATAACGCCCGAAAAGAAGATAAATCAGGGCGCTGGGAAGCTGCGTTGTCAGTCCGGCCTGGTTCTTGAGGGGCACTTTCTTTTCCGACGATTTGTCCAGCTCGATGCGGCCTTCCGTCTTTTTCAACGGTGACAGCATGATGGCACTGCAAAGGTTCCTGCACTCGTTCTCGTCTATCAAAACTTCCGGCAAGGCATTGCTCCGGCCTCCAAACATAAGAAGCAACAACTTGAACTGTTGCCAATGATATACGGTGGCCTGCCCTTCATTCATCAGTTCCACCTCAAAGCCATAACTTTCCAGCTCACGCTTTAGGGCACGGCTGTCGGTGGTAATCTGCTCCAGTTCCTCGCGGCGTTTGTTCCCGGCGCGGTCAGGATAGAGGATGATACGCTTATTCAGAGAATCAGCACCGAAAAACTCATAGAACTGACGGGCGAGTTCAGGCTGTTCATCCGGGTAGCAGCAATAGAACTCTTTGATTATGCGGAGCCGGCGGCCGTATTCCTTTTCCTGCCCGACAACAAGGCTGGAGAAGTGGCCGGGGTCATATCCTACCAGTAGCTCGTCACGCTTGTTGTAGTGCTTCAAATAGCGGGCTGTGAGTAGAAAATGTTCCCGTAGGTCAAGTCGTAGAATGGATTCATAAATATAGCTGTCTGCATACTGATGTTTCTCCTTGTTGTAGTTGGCGAAGAATTTGTTGATAACCTCCTTATGACGGATAGCGCAGATGGAAGTGAGGAATTCGTCCATATCCAAGGTCTCAAGCTGCGTCTTGAAGAACTTCGGACCAAGAATATCCTTGTTGCAGAAGGAACTGGCACGGACGTACAACGTGGCGTTACGGCGCATGTCTGCCAGGCGGGGCTGCCATAAGGATATGATGCGGTCCTGCCTGATGATTTCAAGACGGATACGCTCAAGGGTAACGGGGTTAGTCGTTTCCCTTTGTGAGTTTATAAGCTTGTATTTATGATAGATAGCTGCATTCACATGAAGCGCGACTGTAGATATTTCCTCCATCAGTTTCGTATCCATGTTCTTTTCATACTCCTCGAACCAGTCATCTTCACCGAGATCCACACGCGCGGTATCGGATACGCCCGTGATACCTTGGTAATAAGGTGACCGGCGTATTTCGGCACTGGCACCACGGAGGGAAGGGAACAAGCGGGTTTTCAATTTCTCCCCTTTGTTGTGTTTCATCTCTTCAATGATGGCGTGGACGGCAGAGCGTCCGGCAACGGACTCCGGCTGATCCGAACTTACCAACTGGATGTGATGGCCATCCCGGAAAACGACACTGTGTTTGGGGTAGGATATGGGATATCGGGGCTTGCGGAAATGAGAAGGGAGCTTATTTTCGCCCACCACATAATCGATGCCATACTCCAGCATGGAGCGCACCTTCCCACCTACGGTGACTTCCCTGGAGAAATAAGCCTGAAGGTTGGGCCATACGTTCGTCATCAAGGCAACGTAGGTCTTATGTACCAGGAACGACAGCTCGCCTGGCATGTCATTGGCCACACGGATGATGCGAGGGCCGGTGATACCTTCCGTCTTACCACCCGCACGTGCCACCTCGGCAAATATGTTGTTGGCATCAATGACATTGACCAGTATCTGCATCTGGTTCATGTAGTATTCCTCAAACCGGGAAGTGATTTCAATATCTGTTTCCATCTCACTCTTCATTAAGTTCTTCGTATTCAGCTTCCTCAATATCCGCATCGCGCAGCAGGCGCTTCTTCTCGGCCTTCTCGATGGGAAGGTTCTCTATCAAGTTCAGATAGAAGCCTTTATTGTGCTTGGAGGCAATCTCCTTCAGGGAGGCCTTGCTGTATCCCAGGTCTTCCGGAGTAAGTTCGGGAGATATCAGGAAGACAATCCCCAGGTTACGGTCGGCTTCGGCAATCTCGGCGGCACGGCGACGGCACTCCAGGGCGGCGGCATAGCACTTGCCCTGGGTCTTGTAGTCACCGGCAGCCGCACATAGTTTGGCAAGATCCTCGTACTTGTCGGCATAGTTGGACTCCCACACCTTGATGGACACATTGTTGTCGATATTGAAGTAATTGATGGCCGTATAAATGCGTGCCTTACATGTACGTTCATCCACATTTATCTGCTGCTGGGCATTGATGCGCTGGCGCAGCTGCTTGGCGGCACGGGTGATGTTACGCTCGTATTCGTAAATCTCCGCAGCCCATTGCAGCTGTTTGAGGAATAACTGCACATCGGCAGGAATGCCATCACACTTCCCGGTGGTGAGGAATGCGGATATCAAGTCCGGATGTATCTTATCAAGGGTGTCGAGTCTGGTCATATTCCAAAGAGTTGGTTTCTTAAGTCTTTGACTGTCCGTTCCTGCTTACGTGTTTCCAAGGTCTCAATGGCCGACACATCACCGGTCTCGGCTTTCTTGGCAAGTTCGGCATCGATATTGTATTCTCCCAGGGCACAACCGTTACGGTAGGCGTCGTAATATACGTCACCGAGTATCGACAGACGGACTATAAGTGCCGTTTTTTCTTTCCCACGCAGGCCGAGAAGCGTACATATACGGTGGGGAGTGTACCCCAAGGCACCGAAAGTACGCACTTGGGATACATATTCGTCACCTATCAAGGTGGCCTTATCGGCATTTGAAGTTGGACTGATTTCATTTTTCATGTTATTGTTCTATTTCGTTGATGGTCTTATATATCTGATATATCACTTGCGGCACCATGGCATTTCCATAGGCTTTTATAGCTTCTGTCCTCCATTTGGAATAAGAGTTTTGACGGATGGACCGGGAGCCTTTAAAAATGGCATCAGTATCCAATAGGTCGGAAATCCCATCATCTCCTCGACAAATAGGGGGTTGAGTTGGGAAGTCTTCCCAGTACCGTAATCCGCATGTATTTCCCCACGCAGACTCGTTCTCTGGAGAGAGGGATTTTTCCTTGTCGAGCCTCCCTTCCAATCCGATGCAGTCGGTGTGCTCATCAGATGGAAAATCCTTCCAAGTCCCACACTTCCGTTCGAACCGTTCTGATTCACTTTCCGAAACATCCCGTTCTTCGTAATGATAAAGCGGTCGTTCTGTCCTATTACTGCACCAATTGAACTGTCTGCCGCTTGAGGAGTAGGAAGAAGTCCCCCATAAACAAGCTGGCTTAGCAGACTGTTGTATGTCGTTCCGTTCCTGTACCCCTTTTTGAGTGTCCTTTCCTTCATTTTTTCCGGTGCTTCGCAACGTTGGACAGTCGTGGGAGTCTGCAACAAATTCGTACGGAGGTATTCTGCCATCCGTATCCGATTTTCCTTCGCTCCTTTTTTTTCGTAATCTGAAGCTGTTGTTATAAGCGATGAACCAGACTCTGTCTCTTCTATGGGGTGCACCGACGGCACAAGCCGGTATAACAATCGGTTGGACAGTATATCCTTCGGCTTCAAGGTCCTTGCAGATGGTTTCGATGACAAACTCTTGTTTATCCTCGTACTCCGTAGCCGGGATATTTTCCATGTCAGCCTTCTTGCTGGGTTGTACCATTGATAAGATGCCAGCAACATTCTCACCAATAACCCAAGGCGGTCTGATTTCCCGTATGGCACGTTTAAATTCCGGCCAGAGGTAGCGGTTATCTTCTGTTCCCTTTCTCTTTCCGGCCACACTGAACGGTTGGCATGGAAATCCTCCCGTGAGGACATCAATTGTTCCTTGCCATTCTCTAAAATCTGTTTTTGTGATATCCTCATAACTTTTTGAATTAGTGAACCAATAATTAAGTACTTGTCTGCAAAATGGGTTGATTTCGCAATGGAATACATTTTCCCAACCCAACCAATAAGCGGCCAATTCCGGCGCACCTATTCCGCTGAAAAGTGATGCATGTCTCATTGGATTACCTTGTTTGGGGCAGTCATAATCTTTGCTGTCTGTTCCACATCCAGTAATTCTCCGTTCCGGACTAACCGGATGGGCTGTTCAGGGAACATGGCGCGGTATCGGTGAATGGTGGCGGTGACATATTTCGGGTCTATCTCCATAGCATGACAGATACGGTCTATCTGCTGGCATGCCATGAGGGTTGAACCGGAACCAGAGAAGATGTCGAGGACTATCTGACCGGGAGTGCTGGAATTGGATATGGGATATGCCATAAGGGCTATGGGCTTCATTGTCGGATGTATGGCATTGCGCTGCGGCTTGTCGAAATTCCAGACAGTAGTCTGCTTACGGTCGGAATTCCATTGATGTCCGGCACCCGGTTTCCAGCCATAGAGACAAGGTTCATGCTGCCATTGATAATCCTGGCGTCCCATCACCATAGTATTTTTTACCCAGATGCAGCATTGTGCAATCTTGAATCCCGCTTTCCTGAGAGAAGCCCGGAAATTCTCGCCTTCACTGTCCGCATGGAATATATAGTAGGATCCTCCTGGCTTGAGTACGGCGAACATGACAGAAAACACTTGCCTGAGAAAGGTGGCGAACAAGTCGTTTTCCATGGAATCGTTCTGAATGGTGAGTTCCTCCTCTGTACTGCCTTCATAGTTCACGTTGTACGGCGGGTCTGTGACGCACAAGTCCGCATGCTGCCCGTTCATTAGCGCCGTGATGTCCGCTTTGGAACGGCAATCGCCACACATCAGCCGGTGACTGCCGAGCAACCATATATCGCCGGGTCTGGCAATTACAGTATCTTCAGATGCAGGAACATTAAAATCGGTGGCATCTTCCTGCACATTTTCCGACTCATGCTCTTGGGCAAACAAGGGAGATAGCTGCCCGAAATCAGTGGTCTTGACCTCATAACCCAGGTTGAAGCGCTGCAGGGTGTCAGAATCTATATTATATTTTTTGAACAGCAGGGTATCCGGATTCCTGGTGGCAAACTCGGAATTATAGGCTGCGATTTCCTCTACCGCTTCCTTCTTGTCTGCCGCAAAAATGGGTTCATAAGGTATTTCCGGTATTGTAAACCCGGACTTGCGCAATGCAAGCAGTGCTTTCCGTCTCTGATGGGCATCGATAATCCAGAGCTTTCCGTCCGGATCCTGCCAGGCTTTGAATGCATACTTGAAACCACGGGTGATGATAAGCATCTGCAGTTTCGATAATTTGTCAGGATCAGACTTCTTGAAGTCCTCCTGAAGCTCCAAGAACGAATCCAGCGGGGCAGTAGGCAAACCACCCAAATTAAATACTTCTATCAGCTTTTCCATTTTACTTCGAATTGAATTTTTGCAATATTGCTTTGAACAGTGATTCCCGTTCACGGTGACGTCGGAGATTCTCCTTGTCTTGGGTGCGCTTGTTTTGCCTGTCAGCGCGTTTCAGGTAACACTCGTATCTGCGGATATTGTCCGTCACGTTCTTATGCAGGCGCAGGAACTCCTGCGGGTCCGTCTGCAGCAGCTTCTCCAGTTGTGCTCTCTCTGACTGGTGGGCTATGAGCGGATGAATGTAGAGGAACTTCCCAGTGTCGTTGAACGATTGCAGCTCATCGAATGCCTGGAGATTACGGATACGCAGTTCCACCATGTCCATGATGTCACGCTTCTGCGGTTTTCTTTCCAGACTTTCGTCGAGCTGCTTCATCTGTTTCCAAGTGACCACACGGTCGTTGTAGATGAGTGTGGCTATTTGGACTTGCGGGTCGAAGAGGTTGTCCCAGTCGATTTGCGGGTATTCCTCTTGTTTTTGGACTTTTCCGGAGTTTCTTTGGCCGGCTCTTTTTTTTTCTCTTCTTCCAGAGCCTGCTCAGTCTCCTGGGCACGGGCTTCCGCTTCATCCCTGGCTTCCTCCGCTTCATCGGCACGCTGTTCGGCTTCTTCAGCACGGGCTTCCGCTTCCTCAAGCGCTTGTTTCAACTCTTCTGCCGAGTTGTCTGCCGGAGCTGCTTCAGGCTTTTCCACGTCATCATGTGGACCGGTCTCTTCAGTATGTGTTGTTTCCCCTTCGGGCATTTGCTGTTTTTTTTCGGCCGTTTTTTTCGTAGCAGGACCTTTTGTTTTCTTTTCTCCGGCATCTTCAGCCTCTTTTGCCTTTTTTGCAATCATAGCCCGGCGATACTCACGTATTTCCTCACGTGTGGCACAATCTAACAGTGCATAAAGGATATCATCGGCATAACGTTTGGGGTTGCGTGAGAATGTGGCAAGCTGCGGAAATCCAGGAACTTCTTTAGCCAGTAACTCAAGGTCATATTGTGCCACATCCAGATTCCGGAGAGCTACGAAATGTGTCTTCTTTTCTTTGAAACTATACATAACATACAGATTTAATTCTTACAAGCCAACACGCTGCCTATAAAGGAATTATGCAGGCTTGTAAGAAGTTGTTTTTACTAAGCTGTCTGCACTCGGCTGCCGGATACCTCGACAAGTGTAGAGGCATCAAGCACCATGAAGGTGATGGAAGAACCTGCCTTGGCTGTCCAGGTGGCGCCGTCCTCCAGTACAAAGCTGTTGCCGTCGGCAATGGTGGCCGCCTTGTCGGTACCGGTACCCTCAAGCGTGATGTAACGTCCCTTATCATTGGCTGTCAATCCGCTGACAGTGGAAATGGAGTATGTGCCTTCACTGCCATCGGGGATTGCATAACGGTTGTTGGTGGATTTAATGGCAAGTGCCGTTGCATCAGCCGTGTGAGCCGCTGCCGGAGCACGGACAATATCGCCCGTATACTTATAGTACTGGTCAATGCTTGTACGTGTGAAGGTATAGGTTACATAACGCCCGTCCTTGTCGTTTTTGGACTCGAAGGAGGAGAGTACCATCGGACGGTCATAGTTGCCGAGAATGTACCACTGCGCATCGCCCACTTCCTTGAAAAGGATGATGAACTTGCCTCCGGCATGCTGTTCAATGAAATCGAGCAGCTGGTCACGCATGCCGCCCATGACGGCAACAAAAGTGTTGGTACCGCTGGTGGTAATGTCACCCTTCTCGCCGGTTGAAGTGTAGGTGGGAATATCGTGAGCCGCAAAGTACTTCATGTATTGTCCGGCTTTCATCGGGATGGTGCTTATCTCTCGTTGCTGGTTAGGAAGCGGAAAGGGCACATCGGAATTTACCTGGTCGATATCCACCAAATAAATCTTATAGGCGATGTTTGAGCCATGCGTTTTTCGGTCGGATACGTCATTCACGTCACCGATGACCATCATGGCGGCCAGTGTGGTACCGGAAAATCCGTAAATTCCCAGCACAGAACCGGGAGACATGACCATGTCAAGAATAAACACGAGTGCCAGAAGCACCATCAGCGAAAGGAAAAACCGGACCTGCATCTTACGGGCGGCCTGGTTCCCTTTACGGAAAGGATTTGAAATTCTTTTTGCTTTCATACAATTTTAATTTTTAAGTTATAAAAAACACGGAGCGGGCTTAAGTGGACCCGCCCCGCGCTATCTGAAAACAATCTGTTCTTATAGACAAGCAATTATCTGACTCCAGGAATGTTGGGCTGGAGTGCAGCGTTCACCTTGCGTACACCGCCTACCTGACGTTCCAGTTCCAGGAAGTTCCCCTTGCTGTTCAGGATTACCATGATATAGTCACCCTCTTTGGTAGGAGTATAAGCTTCCGTAATATCGGCGAACTTGTCCGACTTGGCGATGGTAGTGGCATTCTCTGTGCTGCCACATTCAATGATGTAGGCTACACCGGCTTTGGCTCCCGTAATGTCCGTAATGGCTTTGGCGGCAGTGTTGGCCGCTGTTATCTGCCAGAATCCCTTTGAAGCATCGACAGTGGTCGCGTCTGCTGCCATATCGACGGCAGGTTTGTTCATGAAAATCTGCTGCCATTCGTAATTGTTGGCCTTCAGTTTATCCAGACTGTCAAAACGGCGGCCGGTGAACGACGCTGCACAACCCTCTTTCCAGGTGGACCATGCCTTGACAAGCTCCATGTCATCCTTTACCTTGATGGAGAGCATCTCGCCCGGTACGAACTCCAGGAACTGGAGGTTGCCGGGAACGTCTATGAACATGAGAGGAAGCTGGCCGAGGTAAGGCAGCCAGATGATACGCATATTCGTGTCAGGAACCACGAACTTGTAGCTGTCTGGACCGGTAAAATCAATGTCCTTTCCATATTTGGCGCGTACATTCTTAATCCACCAGGGCAGATGGGTCTTATTCAGATAGAGGACGTGACGGTCAAGGTCCATGTCTTCAGTGCAGGACGTGACTACATCGCTGACAAACTCCTGAACGGAATCCAGCATGTTGGAAGCCGTGTAGCTGCGATAGGACTCGTCGTCATGGGGAAGGATCTTGAACTCATGCATGTAGCGGACCAACGTGTATATGATTCCGGTCGATGCGTTCAGGTAGCTGCCTGCGACACCCGTTTCCGGTTTGACATAGATACCGCGCATACGGCGTTTGTTCTGCTCCACCTGAGCGGTTTCCAATGAGTTCAGGATGCAGAACTCGATCATGTTCCATTTGATAGGGTCGGAGCCTTCCTTGTTCAGATAGGCGATGTACATGCGTTCCAGCTCTTTCATCGGACCGAACTTGAGCTTGATCATCGCATCGTCCACATGGCCCATCTCGTTCTCAAGCTTCATGTCACCCTTCCAGATTTCACCCTGTTGGTAAGCTTGGGAAACTTCGGAGAAGAAGGCATTGAACACGAGGTCATGGTCCTGAATTCCATAGCGGACGGGGAAATACTGCGTGAGGTCGCGGACTGCGAGTACACGGGCTATCAGGGCATCCTGACGCAGAACCACATACTGGTTACCCACACCGGCTGTGTTCACCCCTTCGTAATTCGTACTGAATTCTCCGGCTGCCAGGCGTTTGGCGTCAAGCATGCCGTTTCTGTGCAGATAGCTGTAACGCTGCTGCAGTGAACGGGAGAAAGTAACGGCCTGTCGACGGAAAGCGGCTCCTTCATTCTCTTCATCCCATGGACCGAAAGAAGAAGCTAAGGCCGGATTGACAGCAATCCTATTCCAGCGTTCGGACATGGAGAACATCGGGTTTTCGATACCGAAAAGATACTGGGAACGGTCTGCCGGTCCCGTGAACATGATGGAAGAGGCTGTCACTGTCCGGGAGGGGATATCGTCCTCCGCACGGTTATTCATATTGTCAACCAGACTTTGCACGGCAGTGGCCAGTTGCACTAGGCCTTCACCGTTGGCTGGCTGTGCTACGGTCTGCACCGGTCCATTCCCGCCGTTTCCCTCTTCCGTGGCTGTTGAATTGGTTTGTACCGGATTGACGATACTTCCAAGAATGGACTGTACCTGGTCAATCTGTTCCTGGGTGACGGCAACCGTTTGCCGTTGCGCCGCCTGGTCCGCAGCCAAGTCATCCTGAAGGATAGACTGATACTCCTGATTATAGGAGTTGACTATCTGTCCCCATTCTTCCTGGGTCAGTTGATTGGCTTTCGCTTTGTCCAGCAGATTCAGTTTCTGCAGGACGGTCTGAATTCTTTCCTTTAAATTCATGATAAACAAAAGTTAAGTTATAAATAGTTGAGAGCACTTCTTTTTATATTCTCAATCTCCATATAGCTGCGACCGAGTTCTACAGCCTTAGCCACAGCTTCGGGAAAAGTCATGGAGGCGTCAACCAGCCCTTTATCGATGGCATGCGGAGTATCGAACGTTTCACCACGGAATACCGGATCGTCTTCCGGCAGGTTGCCCAGTTGCGGTCTGGACGCAAGAACGGCGGCAAGGAACTGTTCATTGGGTGGATCCAGTTCTTCTTTGATATACTGTTCCGGGTTCCCTCTGAGCAAGTCATCCGTCTTTTTATTCTTCAGGTCTGATTTCGTGGCTTTGGCCTGGATGAGTTTGAGACCCATCTTTTCGAACCATCCGTCATAGTTACAAGTGGAAATCATGGTTCCTATGCAGCCGATGGTATCATAGGCCGTGAGTGCGGCAATGAAACTGGAATGGCAGGTTATATAATAGCTGGCCGAACAGTTGCACTGCTCCACCAATGTCATGACGGGTTTGCCGAGTGAGCGCATCGTCTCACTGAGTCTGTCCATATACCATGCTTCCCCTCCCGGAGAGTTCACATGCAGGAAATGGCAGGTTATGGCCGGATTGGCTTCTGCCGCAAGCAGGTCCCGTTCGAACTGCTTGGAGGAGAAATACCACTGACAATCTGAGGTGATGAATCCCCAGATACGGTGATAGGCGATACTGCCTTCAGGAAGTTCGTCAGAAGAGAAGTCATCGGTGACGGTTATACCCTGGAGTTCTGAACGGGCCTTCATTTCCTGCTGAAGAAGTGAAAGGGCCTTTTTCGATGTCTCTTTATATGTGGGAGGATTTTCATTGAAGAAAAAGGATGTCGGCTGCAGACTGTCAGCGGACACCAATGGAAAAGCCTCTATCATGGCAGAAGACAAGCCCTCTGCCGTGATAAGAAGCCGGTGTATATTTAAAGTAAGAAGCTGGCGTAGATAAGTTCTGTTCATTGCGTATCTTTTCAGCGAAGATAGGCAGCCTGCAGAAAGGGGTGAAGGACGCTACAATAGCGGGGAACTGAGCATTTTGCATTCAATTTTCAGAGTCGCCGAATTCAGATTGGGCGATATCGAGACAATGGCGGGTATTTTTTTGTCCCCGATCCGGAAACTCCGGTGCCTGGTGTCAGTGAACTCGACAATGCAGAACCTGCCTGCCAGGAAGTCTTTCATCACTCCGGATGGAGGAAGGCTTATGCTTATATCTTTATTGCAATTGAAACAGCGGCCCGCCTCTGAAGATTCCGGTACCGGAGTAAACTCAAACTCATCGGCCATGAACCGATAGACATCCTGGCGCATGTTACTCACCGGATAGACTTTAATCTGAATGGAAAGTTCTTTCATATTAGGATATTTATTTGTAATTCAACAAGTTCGCCATACATAGGACATTTTGTCCGCCATTTTGGGACAAAACGCATAGTTCGGTCGGTGATTTTTTAGCCGTTTTTTAACTTCTTTTTATATTCGCGGCGTTTTTTCCGCTTGCGGATGTTCTCCCGCCACCGATAGAAGTTCTTCAGCAACGCATCCTCACTGATGCTGTCTATGCAATACGCACATAGGAAATTGTGAACGATATCGATATTGTTCAACTCATGCCCGTTCAAGTCGTTCTCGTCCATTGCCGTATGAAGTTCCCGGTTGAACATCCTGCGTATTTCCGTTTCTATGATTTTGGCCGACCGTGGAGACAGATAGTTGTATATTTCCGGATCCTTACCGATACGCCTCTCCGGGAGTATGATAGTCAGATTACCGTCATCTATGGGAGACTGGTTCTGATGACGCCGCGACATCAGTGTCCATATCACATGGTACAAGTCCGTATTGTCAGGAATACGGAAAGGTTCATCCGCACCGTTGTTGTACTTTCCACGCAGATATTCAGCCAGGTAAGGTGTAATTGAAATACTCGTCGTAATCATGCTCATTTCCTTAAAAAAATTTTTTGAAACCGTTTTTGTTTATTTTTGCTTCCAACTGTCCTACAGTCCAACAGCATTATTAAAGTTACTGATTATTATTTAGTTATACAAATTTACTATAAAGAAAATACTGTTGGAGGACGTCCAACACGTCCAACAAGCCGCATTTTTTGCCGTTTTTGTTGGACGGAGCCAGTTGGATGGTTGAAAAACGGCAATCCAACACGTCCAACAGCGTCCAACAAGACAACGCCATTGTAGTATATATATATGATTAAATAGAAAATATATACTACTATACAACAGAGAGTTACATTTTAAAATCCTTTCTCTTGTTGGACTGTTGGACTGTTGGACGCCTCTTTTGAAATATTTTCTTTTCAAAACTCCCTCTATATTGCTTGTCTTTTTATTCCAGGGGGTCTGGGGGATGGAGTAGGGGGGTATCATAAGATACCAGGGTGATGAAACCGAACGAAATGTCCGCAAATCGGAATATAAAAAAGCATTTATTCCCGATGGGACGGCCACCGGGAATAAATGTCTGGTTTGTGATATAGGAAAATGTAACATCAGAAGTCCAGCTCTTGGGGGGCACCGATTGCTCCGATAGGGTCATTGTCGGGATTATTGTCAACACGGGATTCTTCAGAACCGCGTTGCAAATCAATGCTATATAATTCTCTGAAAATTTCGTAGTTGATAGCTATGCAACTGGAATTGGTACACTTCTTCTCAACTTTACGCACCATGTCATTGTTGAGCTTTACCGGAATTCCGGTTTCATTGGGAGTATCTTCCTCGAAACCGCCGCGTGGTACCTCCACGACTTCATACCAATTGAACCGGCGTGCATGGACAAAGCCCAGGTAACTGGGATGGGAGCGGAGGTTCTGCTCGATGGTCGACTGCGTTGAGTCTTCCTGATTATAAGAAGAACGTGCGTACTGCGTATAGATGGTACTGACGCGTAGGAATAACACGCGGGTTCCTGCAGGAATAGGAACCTCCTTTTTCTCTCCTCCGGGCAGCTTGATGGTGATTCGTTCCGGTGTATCAATGGCGAAGTCCCTGCCTTCCCTGATTGCCTTGGTATCAATCATCACATCCATAGCCTTGAAGAATGTGGCCAGTTTATCCGTCTTGGAAATCAGTTCCACCTGGAATTTGATTTTATCGCAGGCTATTTTAAAAAACTCCTCATAAGTGAACGGTAATTTCAATTCTGTATAATCCTCAATCAGTCTGCATGTCGCCAGAAACAATGATGCAGTCTTCATGAGGCGGTCAATCTCACCGGCATTTATCAGCGCCTGCTTCAATTCATCATAGGATTTCTGCTTCAGTGCCCGGAAATGCTGCATTACCAGCGGACGCAGCTGAAGGACTTCAAAGAGGACATTCGACAACCCGATTTTGGCCGGATCCTCTATATCCTTGAGTTTGTTGAAAAGCTCCACTTCCTCCCTGGTCCGGTTTTTCGGTTTGGGGACTTCGCAGACTATAATACGTGACATGAGTGCATTGTCATCACGTTGGGGAGTTTCCTGGCCGCAAATGACAACCGGCGCGTACACCTTGTCGTTTTCTATCTCCTTGCCGGATGTGCCTTTACGCTTCTGTCTTCCATCGCCATCATATACTATTCCTTTAAGTGCCTGGAACTTTATATCTGATATATCCTTATTGTTGTATTCATCAAGGACAACCGGAACATCCCGGAAAGTGCTCATCAATGTGGACATGGCGGCATCGGTACCGATGTTCAGGTTGAAAATTGGTATTTTCGGAGATATGAATAGGGAACGGATGGATATCGCAATCTGTGTTTTTCCGGATGACATCGGTCCCATAAAGAATGGCGCTGTAAACAAACGGTCTATGCAGTGTATATTGCTTCGGAAAGCGCACATGATGGCAAAGAGAATGGCCCATTTCCCGTTGTCATTGATTTTATATACACGGTCCATCAGTGAGGCCCATTCGTCGAAAGTACAACGTTTGTCTATAGGGATTTCCTTATAGACAAGCTGTGAAATAAGTTCATACTTGTCGGACTGCTTGCCGGAACCGGCATATATGGTGGAGAATGCCGGCAGATAATAGTTCTTGCCATTGTGGGTGACCACTCCAAGCTCATTTACCGCATCAAATCTCGGTATTCCGTCAACAACATGGAAGATGCCGTTGGCAAAGGCAAAAAACAGCTGGTCTTCCCGTCGGGAGAAACCGTCTTCTTGTTGGTTCCCGTATGTGGAAACCTCTGTGCAAGTAACATAATGTCTGCTCATATATTCACGTATTTTAGTCCAATGTTTCTCTTCACCATTGGTGAAGTTGACTGCTTCCAGCATAATTAGCTTTTCCTCAATAGTGCTTTTCTTGGCCAGGACTTTGGAATTCACCTCAATGTAAAGCGGTGTCTTGTAATAACGGCGGTTTATTCTAAGGACACGCTTGTTTTCCTCGTCGTTGTCCGAGTAAATATGCAAGAGTGGAATCATATAGAAGTCACCGACCATGGTATGGCCGGACTTCTCATTCTTGAAAAGGTAGCATACCGGCTCCCCCTGCTTGTTTAACTTCGGATAGTAATTGCATTGCTGGAACATCTGCAGATATTCCGGATTGTCCTGGACATAACGGGGAAGTTCGTCCGGGTCATAATTCTCTTCAGTATAGTCATCGTCCGTCCGTTGTGCATTGATGGCCATGCGTGATTTGCGTTTGGCCAGATAGGGCTTGAGTATTTCATTCAAGGCTTGCTTGGTCAGCCCCAGGCAATTCTGAAAGTAGGTAAAGTTGATGATGCGTACCGAATCTTCCGCGTAGCTGATTATTTCAGCACAACGTTCTATATAGGGAGCACGCTCGCCATTATAGGTCTTAAAAAAAGATTTGTGCAGGAATACATAGAATTTCGCGAAATTGAAAGTCTCGATGATATCGTTCGTCTCTTCATCCATATTTTCCCCGTCATCGCTTTCTTCCTCGTCATCATTATTATCCACATTCCGTTCAACCGTTATGGTGATATTGGAAATACCGGCACGGAAAATGGCAGATAGTCCGGCAAGGTAACCGGATTCCGTACCGTCTTTTGCAATAGTAAGGCCATCACTGTCAGAGGTGAACATCTGGCTTGCCTGACGCAACTGCTGTATGTCGTTCATTCCAGGAATGCCATGGACGTATGCTATGGGAGCATCTCCATACAAGGTGAGGAACTCCTGATAATCTGATGTCAGGATGCAAGGCTCATTTCCGCTACGTGCCTCCGCAATCATATCGATACCATATATGCCGGGAGCCATCTTGTCTTTCTCCTTGATGGAAGCTGTCTTCCGCTGCCGCAAGATGGAATTCACTTTCCGCTGGATGACTTCCGTGTTGCAGCCGAAAATCCCGGCTATTATCTCTATGCACTTGAGAAGAAGCGTTTCCGAAGGGATGACAGATATGAGGGTTGAAAGCCGTTGCATTGCCTCTTCCTCTCTGTTTGGGTCGGTTCCGGGATTCTTGCCTCGTAAGGAGATGGTAAAATATTGAAGGAAATTTTGTTCCCGGTTTGCAAGCCATTTCCCGGTTTCAAGTTTCTGCTCCTGGGCTATATTATCAGGATCTTTCCCTTCAGGAAGCGGAACTGCACTGACCTGGAAACCCGCACGCAAGAAAGCCTCACAGTTGGCCAGTGACGCTTTCAGCCCGGCTGTATCCGCATCATATACAAGTATCACGCGATGGGTGAATCGGCCAAGCAGCTGTATCTGTTCCGGAGTCAGTGCGGTTCCGCTGGTGGCAACGGTATTGCAGACACCGAACTTGTGCATGGACATGGCATCGAACTGACCTTCGACTATATACGCACAATCATACCTTGCAATGGCAGTACGTGCCTGGTACAGACCGAAAAGGTGAGTGCCTTTCTTGAACAACGGCGTGTCCCCGGTATTGACGTACTTGCCGGTGTTTTCCTGCGGGGTCAGCCAGCGTCCGGTATATCCGTTTATGTTGCCCTTGATATCAAAATAGGGAAACATGATGCGGTCCTTGAAAGTGTCGAAGGTGAAGTTCTTCTCGCTTCTCTTCAGGATGTCCGTTTCAAGCAGCTTCTGTTCGGAAAATCCGGCTGCAAGCATCTCCTTTTTAGCCAGGTTACCTGTCGGGGCATATCCAATTCTGAAATCCTTCAGGACTTTGTCATCCAGGCTGAACCCTCTGTCATGCAGATAAAGTTGCGCTTCCGGAAGATGCTTCTCGAAAAAGAATGCGGCGCCTTTCATCGCTATACGCTGCGCTTCACGTTCTTTTACCCTGGCCGTTTCCTCGTCGGACATCACCCGTTCAGGAAGAGAGATTCCCGCACGGCCAGCCAGCCAGGTGACAGCCTCGTTGAATGACATGTTTTCATGATCCTGGACAAACTGGATGACATCCCCTCCCTTGCCGCAGACGAAACACCTGTATGTCTGTCTTGACGGACTGACGGTCATCGACGGATGCCGGTCCGGATGAAACGGGCAGATCCCTATATAATTGATACCTCTCTTGTGAAGGGATACAAACTGGCCGATCACGTCCGTAATCTCGTTGGCATCCTTTATTCTCTGTTTTAATTCGTCATCAATCATTGTTCTTCAAATATGCAAAGTTGACGCGCTGCGAATGCCTCCTCCAGTGTTATGCCGAAATACTTCGACAACGCGATATATTCTTCTTGGTTTATATTTTTTCGGCCATAGAAAATATCCCACCAGCGCATCTGGTTGATGCCTACCTCCTGGTAGAAGGCACGGTTGGGCATGAAATTTTCCGGATGCCGGAATTTCAGTCGGAGAATCTCCTGCACCAGATTCCGCTTGACTGTCTGTCCCACTACAATATGCTTCCGGTGCATATATAACTGTACAGCCAATGCGGATCTTCCCAAATGCTCCGCCATTTGTTCCAATGTCTTCTTATTGACATTTTCCCGGACGTATCTGTCCTCATCGGGTTGCCATCTTCCATTGTTCATAGCTTTCTTTCCTCCATATCTGTGTATAGTCTTCATTGAATTCGTATTCAGGGTGCCCGGTGATATAGCAGCAACAGAATTTGATAAATAGTTCCTGCTGCTCCGGTATGACCGAGCCCCCGATATCATAGTAATGCATGACCTTGAGCTTGTCGAGGGCACTATATACCCTCGTCTCAAACTCAAGAAAAGCGTCGACGCCAAGCGTCTCCAAGAAACAGTCTATCCAATCAAGATTTTCCATTCTATATTTCAATAGGCTTTCCATATCATCAAGGACGTTATCTGCTCCTACAGTTCCCGCGTTTCCTTCAGGCTCCCAATGA
>ERZ827524.802-NODE-802-length-36985-cov-3.737585_pt1 | contig 36985 bp, 37 predicted proteins | sample MGYA00519702_ERZ827524 | MGnify/ENA primary metagenome ERZ827524 (study PRJEB31778, sample SAMEA3449341) | human gut metagenome | biome: human gut; feature: human-associated habitat; material: faeces | place: United Kingdom | collected 2010/2012 ...
ATAAGGAGAGGCAGTCTTATACCGACTCCTGCGCCGGTCTGCCTGAATGTCGTTCCTGCTCCGGAGTCTCACCGCAACGTTTTGTTTTTCTTGGTACGCTCATATCGTGGCGATACTTCACCGAAAAACATATCTCATTCAGCCGGTCATTCAGTTGTCAAAGTTCAATAGAGCCCCTCAAGGAGTAGTCAGCGGGGTACGGGGTGAATATCCGAAGAAGAAAATTGTTTTTCGCTTATTACCCCTCAATAACAAATTGGGAAATTTTTTGGTACCCACACTTTTAATTGCTGACTTTTTTGAGGAAATGGACAAATTATTTTTTCTTTTTCGCTTGAAAACGGCGTGTTATCAGGGTTTCACCCCTTCACTAGTACCGAGCGGGGTCGGTCAAATGTACACCCCTTTTTCGGAAAGAATTTTTCGGACAAAAAGAAAAAACAGCCGAAATCCCTTTATTTACGGGCATTTTCGGCTGAAAAAATATTTTGAAAATTTTTTGAAATCCATAGAAAAACGTGCGAAAATCTGCTATAATGATAAAAAGGTCAACTTATGATATGACGGTGATGCTATGATTTTGAAAAGAATACCCGACAAATTAAAAACAGATATTGATATGTTTCGCTTGGCTCGTAAAGACAATAAAGTGTTGTTCTTCTCGGCAGATTCGGGAATGGGCAAGACCTATGCGGCGTTATCTTACTGCGCCGAGAACAAAGACAGTCTGTATTTTTCTTTTCAGAATATCAGCGCAGAGCTTGCACTCAAAACCTTTACGGAGCGTTATCCCGATCTCTTCAAGGATTGCACAACGTGGGTGGAGTTCTTCGATTGCCTGCAGATCTACGGCAAAGAAAAACGCCCAACCGTCTTTTTTGACGATGTGGGCGAACGCAATGACAAGACTGATTTTTATGCTGCACTAAAGAGCTTTTCAGAAGAAAGCAATTGCGATGTGCTTGTAGTGTTAATCGGCAGACCTTGGGAACAAGTTGAAACCCCTTGCCAAACGATATCTATAACGCCGTATTCCACGCAGGAAATTGCCGAAACACCGTCTGTAAGTGATAAGGACTCGGTAGATATCTTTTGCTTGTCGGCAGGTATTACGGAGCTTTTGTCTTTATATGATACGAGCATTTCTTTTGAGGAAAACGTAAAGGCACTACTACATATCAATTCACCGTTTTACCGCTTGATGAAAGATAAAATGTGTGCGTGCTTCCGAACTCCCGAAAGCTACAACACGCTACTCAATGCAATGGTGAATGGTCATAATCGCATCAGCGAATTGTCGGCATTTTCGGGTTATCCCAAAAACAAATGTGATAAGTATATTAAAGCGCTGTGCGAATTTGGTCTTGTCCGAAAGGAACCCGAAAAGAACGGTCACACAAAATATTATCCCGCAAACAGTTACATTGCGCTGTGGTATAAAACTTTGCTGACCGCCGTACCCAACACAGACGGCAGCTTCGGTGAAGATGTTTATGATCGTTTTATGCAATATTTTAACGATGAGATCCTTTCTTCATTTTACAAAGAAATGTGTGTTTATTGGTTGGATAAAAACATCATTTCCATTTCAACGGACTACATTGACACCAAAGATTTAAGCTATCGGAATGTCAAGGTCGGCAACGTAACCTTTGATTTTGCCTGCGAGAAAAAGCGAGCAGTATATGCCTATTACGATACAACGCCCGGTGGAAAGCTTACTCAAAAGCTCTGGAAAGAGATTGAGAGCAGTACCACGAAAAACAGACCGTTTTACGAAAATGAATACGTTATCTGCACCGTAAACCGTGTTCCTGATAGCTACTGGACCTTGAGCACCAATTACGATAACGTGCATATCGTCAAGCTTTCTTCTTTATTTGCCACCTATAACAAGGACTATAACCGCCGTGTGCATCCACGGTTTGTCCCGTCATTTGTCTGATTCTACATATAGTTTTCAAAGCCTTCTCCCGATTTTTTCGAAAGAGGGCTTTTTCTTTTGCTGTACAATTTATGACTTTTTCGTGTCAACCCCGAATAAACCCCTATTAAACCTTGAAAAAATCTGAGAATTGTGTTATACTATATAATGTAAAATTGTATTTTTGTGAAAACGGAGGGTTTCACCATGGATAACAACCTTGAACGCTGGTATTCAATGAAGGAAATAATGGAATATTTGGGCGTTAGCCGTGATACAGTTCTCGACTGGATTGAACGTCGCAATATGCCCGCCGCAAAGATCGGCAGACTGTGGAAATTCAAAGTCAGCGAAGTCGATGCTTGGATGAAATCCGGCGTTGCGGCTGATAAGTAATTAGAATTTGGAGGTGCAATATGGCACTTGAAAATAAATTGGGACTAACGAGTTCCGCAGACCTTGCCCGTGAGGAAGAACGCATCAGTAAGAAAAAAGCTCTTGAGCTTTTTGAAAACGGTATGCTTGATAAATTGGAAGCAGGAAAATTCTCTGCCCTCAAAGCAATTCATAAGTATCTCTTTGACGAGATCTACGACTTTGCCGGAGAAATCAGAACCGTAAATATTTCCAAGGGTAACTTCCGTTTCGCTCCCTTGATGTATCTTGAAGCAGCTCTTGCTAACATTGATAAAATGCCGCAGTCAACTTTCGATGAGATCGTCGAGAAGTACGTGGAAATGAATATCGCCCACCCCTTCAGAGAAGGAAATGGGCGTAGCACTCGTATTTGGCTCGACCTTATTTTCAAAACCGAGCTTCACAAGGTCGTTGACTGGAGTAAGGTGGATAAAGAAGATTATCTTCTCGCTATGGAGCGTAGCCCTATTAAGGATATTGAAATCAAGCATATCCTGAAAGCTGCCCTGACCGATGACATCAATAGCCGTGAAGTCTATATGAAAGGCATCGACCACAGCTACTACTACGAAGGATATACAACCTTTAAGACAGAAGAATTATGATAACGAAATGAGGTGCAAATATGCCCGATAAGAATTGGCAATTTGAACTTGAAGAATATATAAAGCAGGGCGAACCTGAAAGAGCCGAAAAAAGCGAAGCTTGGCAAACAGCTATCGGCTTGCAGGCGGTTGACGGACTCAATACGTCGGAATATTTGCTGGATACTGCAAAAGATCACATTGAGGGCAAAATCACCATTGATGAGGCGCAGAAGCGTATTCACAGCTATTATGATCAGAGAACGAACCGTACCGAGCTTGAGGATAGCACCAAAGAAGCGGATATCGTATCTGCAAGAATCACCAAGCTTTTAGGCGAAAAAGCGTTTCAGTTCTCTCCTGCCGAGTGGATCACCATTCACCGCAGATTGTTTGAGGGCGTATTCGACCACGCCGGTAAGATCCGTCAGTATAACATTTCTAAAAAGGAATGGATACTGAACGGCGAAACAGTTATCTATGCTGATTTTAACAGCATCAAGGATACCTTGGATTATGACTTTGCCACCGAAAAGAATTTCTCTTATGAGGGACTGTCGGTTGAATCGTCGGTAAAGCATCTTGCAAAATTTGCATCGGATATTTGGCAGATTCATCCTTTCGGCGAGGGTAATACAAGAGCCACCGCCGTGTTTATGATTAAGTATATGAAAACCTTTGGGTTCCGTGTCAATAACGATGCATTCCGTGAAAACTCTTGGTATTTCCGCAACGCATTGGTTCGTGCAAACTATAACGATTTACAAAAAGGCATTCACTCCACAACAAAATTTTTGGAATTGTTTTTCGCAAATCTTCTGCTCAGCACAAACCACGAATTGAAAAACCGCTATATGCACGTTGACTTTGTGGATGAAAAGACTCCCCAAAGTATCAATCCTAAAGTTTCAAAGTATCAATTTGATACTTTAGACTGTACTTTAGAAGAACTTGCAGTTTTAGAATTGGTTGCAGTGAACCCGACGGTGAAACAGCAAGAGCTTGTGGAAGCAACCGGAAAGTCCATTGCGACCATCAAGCGAATTATGAAATCGCTGCAGGATAAAAACTATATTCGCCGTGAAAGCGGCAAACGCTACGGCAAATGGGAAGTTTTGGTTTGAAATATAAGAATTGAGGTTAAAAAATGCAAAATAACTCGATTTTAAATAAAGCAAAATATTCTGAAAACACTGATGAGTGGTATACAGATTACGGCACGGTTGAAAGTGAATTATCCCATTATATTGAACAGTTTTCTGATAAAATTGTATTGTGCAATTGTGATGATCCGTATGAATCTGCGTTCTCAAGATATTTCTTGAAAAACTTTAATGTTTTAAAATTAAAAAAATTAATATGTACATCGTATAAAGGCTCTCGCATTCTTGAAAAACTTCAAATAACCGACAATAAAAATCAAAAATTAAATAAAAATTCTGCTTATGTAATGATCGTCGAAAGTAAGCATTTCAAAAGTAAACCACATATAGATGACGATGATATCATTGATTTTTTGAATGGCAATAACGTTGTAACGAAGTTAAAGGGCGATGGCGACTTTCGAAGCGAAGAATGCATTGAGTATCTAAAAGAAGCAGATATTATCGTAACAAACCCTCCATTTTCAAAATTCATAGAATTGTTTTCATTGATTATTAAATACAACAAAAAGTTTTTGCTAATAGGTAATCAAAATGCAATAACCTATAAAGAAGTTTTTCCTTATGTAAAAAATGGTGAAGCTTGGATTGGTTATTGCTTTGGAGATATGAAATTCAAAGTTCCAAGCGACACAAAGCCAAGAAAAACTCGTTTTTGGATAGATGAAAACGGTCAAAAATGGCGCAGTTTAGGTAATGCAATGTGGCTTACCAATTTGGATAATGAAAGAAAACACAAGGAATTAGTTTTAACTTCCTATTACGATCCGAATAAGTATCCGTATTATGATAACTACAACGCTATTAACGTATCAAGGGTCATTGATATTCCGATGGATTTCACTGGTGTTATGGGTGTCCCCTTAACATACTTAAAGTATCATAACGATGAACAGTTTGAAATTGTCGGTGAAGCAAACCACGGTTCTGACAATGAATACGATTTGTTCAAGCCCATAATAGACGGCAAAGAAATATTCAAACGAATACTAATAAAAAACAAGAAATGTGTGGTGAGAAAATGAAGTTCAAAATTTTGGATTTGTTTTGTGGCGCCGGCGGATTATCTTATGGAATGCATAAAAATCCGCATTTTGAAACAGTCGTTGCTTTAGATGTAAATGAGAATTTAGCAATTACCTTAAAAAAGAATATGCCTAAAGTCAATGTTGTTGTTGGCGACATAAAAGAAACTGCAATAAAAGAAAAAGTCATAGATTTATCGCTTAAGTCTGGTGTAAATATGATTGTAGGCGGACCACCGTGCCAAGGTTACTCGATGAAAGGAAAAAAATTGGGATTAGAAGATCCACGCAACTTCCTGTTTATAGAATATTTGAATTTTGTTGAAAAACTTCAGCCTGATGTTTTTGTTATAGAGAATGTAAAAACATTGCTGTCTACATCTAAAGGATGGTTTAAGGAGCAAATTCTCTCCGCTATTGAAAGGTTGGGCTATTTTGTTGATGTTGGAGTATTAAAAGCTACTGACTTCGGTGTGCCGCAATCAAGAGAAAGAACAATATTTATTTGTAGTAAAAAGAAAAAGATAAATCTTCCGTTACCAACCGTCGAAAAGCCTGTTACTGTAAGGGATGCCATAAGTGATTTAGCCTATTTGAATTCAGGTGAGGGCGATTTTGAATTAGAATACACTACAAAAGCTACATCTGAATATCAAAAACTTATGCGTGCAAATAGCTCAAAATTATATAATCACAAAGCATCGAATCATGCTGAAATAGCTATTAAAAAGTTAGCAATGATTCCACCGGAAAAAGGTAAAGAGTGTTTGCCAAAAGAAATGCTCGGGAAACAGCAATTCAATTCGACTTGGGGCAGATTAAAATGGGATGAGCCTTCACCTACTATAGACACAAGATTTGATGCCGCATCTAACGGCACAAACAATCATCCTTTTTTACATCGTGCAATCACTCCGAGAGAAGCCGCTAGATTGCAATCATTTGACGATAACTACATCTTTTATGGTACGAAAGTTGCTGTAAGAACACAAATAGGCAATGCTGTCCCCCCACTGATGGCAAAGGCAATTGCGGATAAAATTTATACGGAGATAGGAGAATGATTATGTATAGAGATTTACTTGATTTTTTAAGGAACGAAGAATTCTTTATTGAAGCAGAGGCAAAACCTTCAAGAATGCGAAATTTTGTTAACGAGTATAACGCAACATATGATGAAAATTTAACATTCGAAGATCCAGGTATGATTATTCTACAAGATGATGCTAATAAATGGGGGTTGGAATTAAGACTCTATGTGTATAACCGTCCCCCAGAAAACATATACCAACTTGGTTTTACTCATAATGATGCGTATAGAGACAACTTTTCTTTCAGATTAAACGATAACGACGTCGTCAATTTTCTGTTTGAACAAGGTTACAGAATTGGATTTAATTAATGGGGTGTTAATATGAATACACAAATGGCATATCTTATCGGTATGATTCTCGGTAATGGTGAGGTTCAACGAAAAACAGATACGACAACCATTACCATCGAATTGCCTCATAAAAACTTGATTGATGATGAAGGAAGAGAAGTAGCAGTTTACGTTAAAAGTAGTTTGGCTGATATTAGAAGCGTTATCGAGCCTTTAATTGGGCACTCCTTGCCTATATCTGAAACCAAAAAGGCTACACAATTTTCATTCACAAAACCCAATGAAGATTATACTATGCGTGAAATCCTTAGATTCATTGGAAATGGCGTTCATCATTCAACTATGACTATGAATAGCGAACTTTTCAGTATGACAACCGATGAAAAGAAAGAACTATTGCGAGGAATGGCCGATGTAACAGGATATATCCGCAGAAGTAATATCGCTTTTGGTCAAGAGGGATGGCATAGAGTTTACATAGAAATTCCCGGCAATTGGCAGTTAGTCATCGACATAGCCAATATGCTTAAGGATTTAGACATACCTGTACAGACAATAGATTTTGGTCATCCGAATTTCAGGGATTCAAACCTAAAAAAATATAATGAAGGCAAAAAATACTATTGGAAAAAGGAACACCAAGTTAAAATTTGGGCAAATGAGTTTCTACCAATTGGTTTTAACATTGTACATAAGCAGCGAGCATTAGAAAAGTATGCCGACGAATTGCTTGAATACTTGGATGAAAACAAAACTCACAAGTTTTATTGGGAGAAGCCTCTCAAACGTAAAAATCGCCCGTTCCATCCTATGGTTAACGATGATCTCATCCCAGAAATCATCCGAGGAAAGCATTATGAATCTTGGACACTGTTAGCAAAGGATTTAGGTTATGGTGAATAATGTAAAAAGAGAAGTCGAACTCTATGCAGGTATGTGCGATTGGTTAGAGATATATTTAAACGATAAGTACCGCACTAAAAAATGTGATATTTATGTTGTCGATTGCCACTCTGTGAATCTTGATTCTGTATTAGAACAATACGGTATTATCAAGTATTATCCTCAGGCAGTCGGATTGAAAATCGAAATCGATGTTCTAGGCATGGTCATATGGGATAACAAAGCAGAGATATTCTTCATTGAAGCTAAAAAAACACCCTTGACGTTACAAAATCTAGGACAACTTCTTGTTTACTGCAAACTTTGTAATCCCGAAGAAGCATTTCTATTATCATCTGCAGGTTTAGGAAGCTTAGATAAAGTACTAAACGTTTTGGGCAGAGAGGATTTGTTAGACTTTGGAACCGGGAAACGAATCAAGAAAATTAAGGCTGCTAAATGGGACACGGCGAGAAATACAATAGATCATCATTCTATAATCCCCAAAATGTAGTATCGTTTCTGAATGAACAGTTGAAGGACTAGTGAAAATATGATTATTAAAGAATTCAATCACGAAAGACTAAAAAACGTTCGTTGCATTTCTTTAACCGATGATAGTAATGTAAACGAATTTTATGCGAATTTTTTGCTTGAGCATAATAAAATTTTTTCTTATTTGCAAGAAAAAGATTTGTCTGAAGCTAAATCATATTTGATGGATATATTGAAGCAAAAAATCGAATATATGAAAAAGTCCTCAGCTTTTAAAAACGACGGAGTAATGATGCCTTTTTTATCTTTTGAAAGTATTAAAAAAATATATGATGTTGAATTATTATATTTATTTAGTGATTCTGATTTGGAAAAATCCAAATTCGGTCTTGACTCTGTATTTGTAGGAGAAAATTTGCTTTTTCTCGTTGAATACAAATCGAGAAGTAACTCCTGTAAAGAAGATGTCGTTGAAAATGCTTTAGAAGAAGCCGCAATATCAATTTTTGGAAAAGATAGTTACGATTTATCCACCTTAAAGTACTGTAGAAAAAACTTAGATACGATAAAAATCAAACAACCCGAAAACATTCTTGAACTACTAGATTATTATAAACTAAATCGTAACAATGCTGATAATTTGATTGATAAAGCAGGTCTTTCATTCAATATTTGTATTATTTCGCCAATTGACGAGTTCAATATTGATGTATTAGAGAAACATATACTTAAAAAGTATTTAAATTGTAAAACATGTGTTCAGTGTGAACAATACAAGTGTGCCAGATACAAAAACATTAAAATTAATGATGTTGTTCATATCCAATTATCTAGTAAGTTTGATTTGGAGCAAATGTACGAAATAATGCTAAAAAAGATTGAGGCGTGCTATGAAGAAAAATAAAGTAGATTCTTTGCAAATACTATCAGACACTCAACAATATTTTCTGTCTTTGCAAAGCAATAGCAATCCCATAGATAATAAGGAACTGGTATTAAACTTAACTACTATTACTTCATCTATCATTCTGGCTAGCGATGAAAAGACAAGAAGAGAAAGAATAAACTTTTTGATTTTTTGGATTAACTATATTATAGATTGCAGGTATGATTCTTTAAATGAGTCGTCAAAAAGTTCAATAGCAAATATTATTAATAATTTAGATTTGTGTCAATTAGATTGTCATCTTGATTTGATTGGCGAAGATGATTCTTTATTGTTTAATATAGAAACAAGAAAACTATTTGACAAAGAATTAATATTAACCGATAGTCAGATTGATATAATGTTTGCTGTTTTAAATGATAGAAATATTGTTTTTTCAGCTCCAACATCATACGGAAAATCATCAATTATAGTTAACTCTATATTTTTAAGACTATTCAAAAAAGAAATAAATAATGTTATATTCGTTCTTCCCTCTAAAGCTTTAATAAATGAATACCGGAAGAAAATCAATAAATTGATATCTGTGTTTGACTATAAAATCACAGTAAATGAAAACCCTTATATTGAAAAAACGGACAATCAGAATATTCATCTTTTCACACAAGAAAGAGTTTTAATTTTCGAAGCATTAAACAGTCAGAAAATTGACTATGTGGTGTTTGATGAAGTACAAGAATTATTGTCTATTGTTAAAAAAGCCCATGCAGAAAGAGCTGTACTTCTTGCTAAATCTATTAGTTTATATGAAAACAAAAATGTACCTATGGTGTTCTTAATGCCGTACATTCGAAATCCTGAAGAAGATTTCCTGAATTTTTTTACAAATATCGAGTTTTTTGTAAAAAAAGATCTATACTCTCCAACAACCTCAAATAAATATTTGATTACCAGAGAGAATGACGCTTATTACTTAAATGACGTTACGAAGAACAAAGGATTCGATAAAAGTTTTGCGACGAAAAAATTGGATGTACCGACAGCATTTCAAGGGAACGATTTCTATGATATAAAGTTTGATTTTTATAATATTTGTCGCACACTCGACAAACTGGAAGAAAAAACATTGTGCTATTGCAAAAAAGACCACACATCGTCAATAGCTGAAGAATTTCAAAAAAATAGTTCTGAAATACCTATTAACGGCAGATTAGCATCTTTAATAAAGTATTTAGAAAACTATGTCCATCCTGATTTTGAATTGATTTATTTTTTAAAAAAAGGAATTGCTATTCATCATGCTGACTTGGATACTTTCACAAAACGACAAATTGAAGAATGTTTTAAAAGTAATGATTATAAATTGAATTTTATATTTTGCACATCAACATTGTTACAAGGTGTAAATCTAAACGCAAATAATTTGTTCTTTTTTGCAAAAAGAGGCAGTTTTACAAACGCTGAATTAGACAAAAAGAATTTATTTGGTAGAGTAGGTAGAATAGGAAGTAAGCTCCAAGGAAATATTTACAAATTCTGGGTGGAAGGTGAAAGAACCAAGAAGGAGACCGTAGTTGAGGAGTTAAACACTTCCAGCGAACAATATCAAATAAAAGAAGGAAGCTTATCTTTAAGCGAAGATCTGATTAACAGTAATGAATTAGTTAAAAGCTATTATCAGGATAAGGATATAAGGAAAAAATTGAATACATCCTCACCAGTGGCTATCGAAGAAACCCAAATAGATAACTTTGATTATTTTATTGGAAAAGACTCTAGTTGTAAAATCGATAGAAAAATAAACGAGATGCCACAATCTGAAAAAGATGAACTTGAAGAACGCTTAAAGTTTTCAAATTATGAAGATTGTGAATATGTAATGGAAAAGTTGTGTGAAATATATGATTGGAAAAATTCAAAAAATATAGATGAAAAATATAGAATGACAAGTATCAAATATATGGCAACAGTTTTCTATAACAACTTCTTTGGTGTTTCTATCAAAAATAGCATTAATAGTATGATAGCTCTCAATAAAAAAAGCGAAGACTATGTACTTGCTATAATGAAAACAAATATACAAGACGCAAAATTATATCCAAAGATTCTTAAGCGTTCTAATTATTCATCTGTTAGAAATTTTGTGAGATTATATGAAGACAGCGACATTAATCTACTGATTTATTCATACATATATGAAACACAAAATATAATTGAATTCAGAGTAAAAAAATATTTGCAGGATTTGTATTATAGATTATTAAAAAGCAAAAACCGTCAAATTAAATCTATCGAAGATTATCTGATTTATTCTGTTTCAAACAACGATAAAAAAATCAATTTAAACAAATTGGGTTTAATAGATAGTTTTGCAATAGATGAACTAACACTCAGGTCGGAGCTGTTTGACGGTGATACTCCAAACATTCATAGAATGAAAGAGTACGCTAATTCGTTAAGTCTAGATGAACCGCTAAGATACGCTATATTGGACGTTATTGTTTAATAAAGTGAGACTCCCTATTGCCAGTAGAAAAAAGCGCTCAGCTATATTCATAGATTTGTGATATAGCTGAGTGCTTTGTTTATACCATAATTATATTATTTATTATAATTTCTTTTGCTATGGATTTGATATTGTTCATCCTCTGTACCCACTTCATTTGGTCGGTTGCTTTGAGTTGTTCGGCTACACCTCCTTTTTCGGCGTATTCTTTCACGAGCCGAGAAAAGAGATTCTGTGCTTGTTCCTCGACGTCTGCGAGGTGGGAATGGAGTTTTCCGGAAGTGAGTAGGTTGTAATATAACACTTTGCGGTGGTGCTTTAAGTAGTTTAGCCTGCGCTGTCCCCATACGCCGATGGGACGTTCTTCTTCGGTGGGTGGAAGCAGATTCGGTAAACGATAATCGCCCTGCATTGTGTAAGTGCCGCCTTGTTGCTCGAATATTGATTTCATTTGTAGCCCTCCTTTACGATTCCTTCAGCATATCTTCAAACGGTGTTTCGGTGGAGATAAACGCATCGTAGGCGAAGTTTGCTCCCAAGCGGAATCCCATAATGAAGCTATCTAGATTGGATTCGCCGTTGACGATACTCCAAGCATTTGAGAAGTCGAGAAACCATTTCTTTTGCTCGTCCTGAAGAGCGTTGGTCAGCACCGCCATTTCCTTTTGAACCGTCTTATTCTGCTTAATACTTCGTGCCTGCGGATCGATGTTGCCGTAATAAAACTCTTCAATAAATCGTGCCATAAATAATGCACCTGCCTTTCGATTATAGTTTAGCAAAATCAAAAGACAGGTGCGAGTGTGCGAAAATTCAAATCGCACATTGCTATTTCTGTTTCATTTTTCTCTGAAAATCATTCAGCGTTTGCACGTGCCACATACTCTTTCGAGTAATAGAGCGAAATGTCAACGAACAGAAGAAATCAACAAGAAAGATTTTAGGTATGTAAAATATTTGTCTTTTTCGGAATGATTTCAGATAGCCTCGATTACACCAGTTATTTATCGTGGTTTTAGCATATCCGGTCAAATCCATAACTTCCTTGACCGTCAAAACATCATTATAGTTTTTTAAAAGCTTTGAATAATAGGCGTGCATACATTTAAGCACTTCTTCGGGTAGTTCCTTTGAAAGTTTTGCTACATAGTGATTTCCATACCACCCGCTTGGGGCAGAATACAATTCAGGATAGATAGCACGGGTTTTTAAATATTCTTTGACATCCTCTTTTTTAATTTTGTAACAGCGTGTTTTCTTGCCTGTCCACTCACAAGGAACCTTACCACTTTTTAGCAAATGTAATGCGGTCGATTTGCTGATATGGCAAATCTGATAGAATTGATCTTTGTTTATTACATCGGGAATACTATCCCAATCAATAAATTGATATTTCATTTGATACACCTCGAACACAAATTTGTCGGTTTGAAGTTTGTTCTTCGGTGTGTTGCCTTCTATCATTTTTTCTTCCCAATCTATCCATTTTTCTTCCCAAAATCCGAAAAATCGTCGATTCGAACCCATTTTTTAAAAATGCAGATTTTTCAAGGCTTTGAAGGTAAAAAGCCTTGTATTATGCGGTTTTTACCGAGGATAAAACTGCCAGAAGTCCTTACAAAACAGCCCGATTTTTGCAAGATGGCTAAAAGACTCGAAATCAGTTGTACCTCACGGCACCGTGGGTTCGAATCCCACCGTCTCCGCCACATAAAAATCCTTGAAAACGCTTTGTTTTCAAGGATTTTTATGTCTTTTATTATATTGTGAACATTTTTGTTTTTCTAAAAGAAACAATATCCTACCATAAACTGATACTGCATAAAGCCTTACTACAACTTGCGTTTTTATGGCAACGACTGACGGATTCTGCAAAAGTATGAAACTGTACAGGTATATTAAAACACCGCAAGTCCGGTTGAAAGCAACAACGCCTGAAAATCTTCTTATTCTTTTCGCCTCCTTCCATCCTGATATATTCGAGTGTTTCCGGATTGTCGCAGTATTCATAGCCAAGATAGGACTTATGTATATTTGTTCTTCGGAGTGCCGTCACGTTGGTTTCGAAGATATTGAATCTTCTCGTTAATTTGTTCTTGTGTTAAGCCTTTTTCCTTATTACAGTACCTTTCCTCCTGTAATTTTTATAAAATAAAGTCCCTGAAGATTTCCATACCTTCAAGGACTTCGTATCTTTATCGGTATTTTATTTTTCACTTATACATTTTTGCTTTTCTCACTGCGTTTTGTGTTTTCCTGTTCACAGCTCTGCTGTGCTTTGAATACGCGTATCAGCTCTATGTATACAAGGTTTTGCCACCTTTTCGGAAGAGGCACATAGGTGGTAAAAGTTTCTTTCCACAACGCAGTTGGATACATGCAAAATGCTCTGTAAGTTGCCACTGTCAGCTCAATTCAGTGACTTACTAGAATGGTGCTGAATTTACCGGAAAGTTGAAAATGAAAGTTTTACTGCTGTGTCATTTTTTGGTTAGTCGTTGTCATTACCACACTTAGCTAATAAGAAAATTTATGCCGTTTTATGTCCTGAGGCGATTTCAAAATGGTACTTTACAATACCAAGATCAACCTTTGAATAGAATCCACCGAGGGATGTTGCCTTTACACTGTCTTTGGACAGTGTAAAAAGGAATTTTTGCTGGTTCATAGCAGTAGGCGCAAGCATGGCGGCTTCTATACCTGCTTGAAACCAATCCGGTATTGTGCCATATGTTTTGCAAAGATCCGCTGTCGTTTTGGATTTGTGCGCAACGCCTTGTGTTTTGCCGTAGCCGAGAGATAATACACAAACCAATTTTTCATCTTTGCCGATGGTGCAATTTTTTCTTGTCACGCCCTTTGAAAAACTCATAGCTACCCAGCAGGTATTTAGACCGAGCATTTGCGCTTTGATTGCGATGCGTTCGCCGTAATAACCGAGTTTTTCTTTAAGATTGTCACCTTTTTTCCCAACAAGAGCAATGTAGTTTTTTACACCGAAAAACTTACCATAATGCGCCATAAAACCGTCAAATGCTTTGGGCTCGTCTGTAACAAGCTGGATGTTTAAGTTGCCTTCTGTATTACAGACATCAATTTCATTGTTTAACTCTTTAATAATTTCTTCGGGAATTGGTTTATCCATGTAAGTACGCACCGAGTGGCGGGCAGTTATTGCTTCCAGAATTGTCATAATAATCTTTCCTTTTCTGATTTATATTGATATTGCAGTGTACAATGGTCTGTCGCTATGTATTTGGATAAAAGGGGAGATGAAGCGTAAAAATAATATTTCAATGCTTTTTCTTGGACGATATACTTTCAGCTGAAATCTATAAGAAATCTCCATTTCACCTTTTAGACTATTATAACATGTTTTTATATAAAAAAAGTCATTGATAAAGAAAATCAAGGCCATTAAATATGAGTGTTGCCGACTTTATCGACAACACTCTACAAACGGCATTCCGATTCGAAATGCCGTTTGCAATATTTGAACAATGTAGTTAGATAATCCCCATACAATACTCTACAACAATTGCAACAATTACGACCAGAGCAGAAATAATGAAGCCGTGTATCATAGGGTTGATTCCGGATTTTTTCATTTCTTTAAAGCTTGTTCCCAACCCAATTGCTGCAAGTGCAGTTATCATCAGAAATTTGCTTAATTCTTTTGCACCGGAAGAAAGTGCCGCAGGTATTACTCCCAAGCTATTAGTAATTGCAAGTGCAATAAATCCGATGATAAACCATGGAAACAGTGTCCATACATTGACTTTTTTCGCCGCCTCTTTGCCGACAGCCAGATTGTTTTTTCTAATCGTATGCAGATTGATGAATGAAAAAATCAGTACCGTTGGGATAATGGACAGTGTACGGGTTAGTTTTACCATTGTCGCAAAATCACCTGCCGCTTCGGAAAAAGCATATCCGGCAGCCACTACACTTGATGTGTCATTTACCGCAGTCCCTGCCCAAAGACCATAGGCGGTATCGTTCAGTCCCAGCATATGCCCTGCAATCGGAAACAGCAAAATCATTGCCATGTCAAATAGGAAAGTAGCCGACATGGCATAAGCAATGTCGCTGTCTTCTGCATCTATGACCGGTGCGATGGCAGCAATGGCAGAGCCGCCGCAAATACCGGTTCCGGCAGAGATCAAATTGGAAATTTTCCAATTCAGTCCAAGCAGTTTTCCGACAATATATCCGCCGCCGAAGCAGGTTAGCAAAGTAAAAACCATTACCACCAGCGACAGTTTTCCGACATGCAGTATTGTGCCGATACTCAGTGAGGCGCCAAGCAGTATAATTGCGAATTTTAATATTTTTTTTGAAGTGAATTTCAATCCCGGTTTTAATATAGAATATTTATTTAAAAAAAGATTCAATATCATTCCTATAAACAGTGCAATGACTGAGGCTCCAATCAAATGGACAGGCAGAAGACTTTCAATCCATTTAGCAGCTGCGGCAATTGCTAAGGCAAGGATAAAACCCGGACATAGCTTGGCAGCATTGAAACAGCGTTCTTTTAAAGCAATCATTTTATTGTCCTCCAATGTATATAATAAATGTAAGTAAGATGCCTTTCTTCGCAGTCTGCGGTGTCGGGCGGAATGGTGGAATAACCTTTTATTGCAATGTATTGATTATAGCATTAAATAATGATAAAATGAAATTATTATTTATTATAGTCTTATAATATAAATTTATGGGAGAAAAATATGTTTGATCGCAGGATGTATACTTTTCATACACTTTATCGGGAAATGAATTACCGGAAAACTGCAGAAGTATTAAATATGACGCAACCGGGAGTTACCCAGCATATACAGTTTTTGGAGGCAGAATACGGGGTAAAATTGTTTCAATATGAAGGAAAAATACTTTCTCGTACAACGGACGCTGAGCTATTGGAACAGTATATCCAAAGAGTTCTTGCGGAAGAGAGGGAGTTGAAGCGAAAATTTCAGCATAGTAATGATTATTTACTGCGGATTGGGGCAACAAAGACAATCGGTGAGTTTGTGATCCATTCGATGGCAGAACATTTTATGCGTGTGCCGAGTAACCGTTTGGAACTGATGATAGATAACACAGAAGCATTGCTCGCTTCTGTGGATACGGGAAATTTAGATTTTGCACTCATTGAGGGAAGATTTGACAAATCCAAATATGGATTTCGATTGTTTCGGAAAGAACGGTTTGTAGGTATCTGTGCAGTATCCCATCGCTTTGCGGGGAAGAAAGTTCAGTTGGAAGAAATATTTGCAGAAACTGTAATTGTACGGGAAAAAGGTTCGGGCACGCGGGAGATCATGGAGCAGGTTATTTTGCAGTATGGATTTGCACTGGAATCCTTTCATCGCATTATGACCATTAGTGATTTCTCGGCAATACAGCGTTTTGTTGCGGATAACATCGGTATTACTTTCGCTTATCAATCGGTAGCTGAGCAGGATCAACTGGCTGTTTTTGAGATAGAGAACATGGAAATCATCAGAGAATTTAATTATGTGTATTGCAATGAGAGGGTAGCGGCAGAAAAAATTAAACGATTTGAGGAATAAGACTGCAGTCGGCTATATGTCGTGGTGTTTTGCCGTTGTTTTTATTTGCAAGAGATAGCTTTTTGTTATATAATAAAAAACAGTAAAAAAGACCTTTTGGGAGGGAAAAACATGCCGGTTATTGAAATGATGAATCTTACTAAAAATTATAGTAAAGCAAGAGGAATTGTCGATTTGAATCTCAACATAGAAGAAGGAGAATTTTTCGGGTTTATCGGTCCGAACGGAGCCGGTAAATCTACGACGATTCGGACGCTTTTGGGGTTGATCGCCCCTACATCAGGGAGCGCCGCAGTTTTCGGAAAACCGGTTTCTCATGCGGCTGCATATCTTTCGGATGTGGGATACATGCCCTCTGAAGCGATGTTTTACGGCAGGATGCGGGTGGAAGAATTGATTGCTTTTTCTGCAAAAATGCGAAAAAGAGATTGCGCGGCGGAGGCAAAACAACTTTGTGAGCGGCTCGCCCTTGACACAGGAAAGCGGATTGAAGAATTATCTTTAGGCAATCGTAAAAAGGTTGCAATTGTTTGCGCCATGCAGCATAAGCCTCGGCTGTATATTTTAGACGAACCGACAAGCGGTCTTGACCCGTTGATGCAAAAGGAATTTTTTGATCTGCTTCGGGAGCGCAACCGTGACGGTGCGACAGTGTTTTTCTCTTCTCATGTATTGTCGGAAGTGCAGCGAAATTGCACCCGCGCAGCAATTATCCGTGAGGGAAGGCTGGTTGTGACAGACAGTATGGAGCATTTGTCAAAGTCCAATACCAAACGGATTACTCTTCATGGAGTTACACAGTTGCCGGATTCCATATTGGCAAAATCGGTGACGGTTATCGATGATACGGTGAGCTTTCTGTATCAGGGAAATATGAAGACACTGATTACAGAGTTGGATAAACTCCCTGTGACCGACATGACTGTGGTGGAACCGGAATTAGAAGAGATATTTTTGCACTATTATGCAAAGGGGGAAGAATAATGGCTGTGTTTTTTAAAGAGATGAAACACGGATTCAAGGGCTTTTGCATCTGGGCAGGATCTATCGCTTTTATGTTGGTTGTATGTGTGCTGATGTTTCCTGAAATGAAAAATGAAATGAACAATGTTTCTGAGATATTTGCTAATATGGGCGGCTTTACACAGGCGTTTGGGATGGACCGTCTGAATTTTGGTACATTGATTGGTTTTTATGGTGTGGAATGTGGAAATATTCTCGGCATCGGCGGTGGTTTTTTTGCGGCATATCTTGGCGTTACCATGCTTTCCAAAGAGGAAAAAGAGCATACTGCTGAATTTTTGCTGACGCATCCTGTAAGCCGATTTTCAATTGTGCTGCAAAAGCTCTGTTCCGTAGCAGTGCAGATTGTCGCCATGAATGTAGCCATTGTAATGTTGAGCGGTATTTCCATTATCGCTATCGGCGAAAAAATTCCGATGAAAGAATTTTGTTTGATACATACGGCATATCTGTTGCTTCAGCTGGAGATTGGTGGAATTTGTTTCGGGCTATCTGCTTTTTTGCGGCGCGGCAGTATCGGCATCGGGCTTGGAACAGCGGCAATGCTTTATTTTGCCAATCTTATCTGCAATATCAGTGATTTAGCTGAATTTTTAAAATATATCACGCCGTTTGCCTATTCAGAACCCGCGGATATTGTTTCGGATGGTTCATTGAATGGATTGTTGCTATTGCTTGGATTCGTTTACGCAACGGCGGAAATTGTAATTGGTTTTATAAAATATGTGCGCAAGGATATTGCGGCGTAAGGTCAGACAAGATGGCAAGGAAAGTTTCCGAAAGAACAGGGATTGCGGGCTGAAATCAGGCGGTTTCAATGGATTTCCGAAAGGATATGGCGAAAGGTGATTGTTCATGGCATCAGGATTGGAATTTGCGAAGTTTGTATCAGATCAATTGAGCGGCGCAGGGTGTATCACTTATCGAAAAATGTTTGGTGAATATGGGGTATATTGTGACGGAAAAATTTTTGCGCTCATATGTGATAATCAATTCTATATAAAAATAACAGAGTCGGGACGACGGATTTGTCCGGGTTTGCCGGAGATGCCGCCTTATAACGGTGCAAGAAATTATTTTTTGGTGGCGGATATCGAGGATCGAGAACGACTGGTTAAATTAGTTCAGGCTACTTGCCAAGAGCTTCCTGCGGTAAAGCCAAAAAAGGGGAAAGATAAAAATGGGAAAGTTTGATTATAAAAAAGAATATAAAGAGTTCTATTTGCCGAAGAACAAGCCGGAGCTCATTGATGTACCGGCTATGAATTATATTGCCGTACGCGGACAAGGAGATCCAAATGAAGAGGGCGGTGAATATAAGGCGGCAATAGGTCTGTTATATGCCATTGCTTTTACCATCAAGATGAGCGAGAAAGGTAACCATAAAATTGAGGGCTTTTTTGATTATGTTGTTCCGCCGCTAGAAGGATTTTGGTGGCAAGACGGCGTGGATGGAGTTGATTATGCGCACAAAGAAGATTATCAATGGATATCGCTGATTCGATTGCCCGACTTTGTAACCAGGATAGATTTTGATTGGGCAGTAGAGGAGGCAACACGGAAAAAGCAAGCGGATTTTTCCAGGGTGGAATTTTATTCGTACACAGAAGGAATGTGCGTACAATGTATGCATATCGGATCTTATGATGAAGAGCCGGCAACCGTTCAGGCAATGGAGGATTATGCTCATGCTATGGGTTATGAGATAGATATTTCCGAAACCCGTTTTCATCACGAGATTTATCTGAGTGATGCCCGAAGATGCAGCCCCGAAAAGCTGAAAACGGTGATACGGCATCCCGTCAGAAAAAGGGAAAAGTAGATCACGATATCTTTTCGGCGCTGACTTAGACGGATGATATGATGAAAAGTTGAATACTTATTTTATTATAAAAAGCGCCCTCCGAAAAAATTCGGAGGGCGCTTCAGTTTGTGAAGATTTACCTCATGTTAAATATTGGCTTATCTTTTTTCTTTTCCAAGCAACTCGTGTTTGATATCCCATAGCTTTTGAGACAAGTCAACATAATAACGATGCGGATTTTCAAAACGTTTTACTTCATCCCAGAGCAAATCCACTTGCTGTAAACAATAGGACTGAATTGCATCAATGCCGGGAGATTGATATACTTTTTCTCCGTTTTGAAAAACGGGAATCATCAGTTCTTTGGCAGTAAAATCGGTGATGACTTTTCGTTTCCAGGTTGTTTCCGGATCAAATATTTCCAACGGCGCGGATGAGTCGATTTTTTCATCATGGACACAGATTAAGTCTGCGATTGCCTTGCCGGACTGATTTTCATAAAGCCGATATAGCTTTTTGAAATGAGGATTGGTGATTTTGGAGGTGTTTTCGCTGATTTTTATTTTTGGGATAATTTTCTCACCATCCGAAACGGCGCATAATTTATATACCCCTCCGAATACCGGCTCGCTTTTTGAGGTAATTAAGCGTTCGCCTACTCCGAATGTATCAATGCAGGCGCCTTGCTGAATCAAATCTCGGATAATATATTCGTCAAGGGAATTTGAGGCAACGATCTTACAGGTGGTGAGACCGGCATCGTCCAGCATTTTCCGGGCTTTTTTGGAGAGATAGGTGATATCTCCCGAATCAAGGCGGATACCGAAGTTTGTGATGCCTTGCGGGATCAGAATCTCTTTAAACGCGCGAATTGCATTGGGAACGCCGCTTTTTAAAACGCTGTATGTGTCGACTAACAGCGTTGCACCGTGCGGATATAATTCACAGTAAGTTTTGAATGCTTCATATTCGGTATCAAACATTTGTATCCAGGAATGTGCCATTGTTCCGCCGGCAGGTACATGATACACCTGATCTGACACGGTGCAGGCGGTACCGGCGCATCCGCCGATATAGGCAGCCCGTGCGCCGAGAATAGCACCGTCTGCGCCCTGCGCACGTCGGGAACCAAATTCCAACACAGGTCGTCCGCCAGCTGCACGCACGATTCGATTGGCTTTTGTGGCAATCAAGGACTGATGATTCAGAGAGAGCAGAATAAAAGTTTCCACTAATTGTGCTTCAATTGCCGGAGCGGCAACGGTCAAGATAGGCTCACCGGGGAAAATAGGTGTTCCCTCCGGAACGGCATAAATGTCGCCTGTAAAACGAAAATGAAGGAGGTAGTCTAAAAATCCTTCATCAAAGATATTTTTTGAGCGCAGGAAAGCAATATCTTCAGAAGTAAAATGCAAATTTTCGATATAATCGATTACCTGCTCTAATCCTGCGGCAATCGCAAATCCGCCGTTGTCGGGAACATTGCGAAAAAAGACATCAAAATAAGTCTTTTTTCGGTAAAAGCCGTTTTGATAATATCCATTCCCCATTGTCAGCTCGTAAAAGTCACATAGTAAAGCATCATTTGTTTTATTTACCATATCTTTTTCACTCTTTCCCATCATGGTTTTGCTGTCCTGTTAATTACTTTGAACTGCATGCTTTCTAATATATCCATTGCTTTTTCGTGAAGTTCCGGGTCATTGCTTGCTGTACAAGAAGCATCAATGATAATCGGCGTTTCAGGCAGAGCGGTTTTTGCCAGAATCGCATTGGACATGACGCAAATATTGGAAACAACCCCAACCAGTTCTACACTTTGATAGTTCCGGGTACGTAAAAAGTCAAATAATTCGGGAGAGCCAAAGCTTTCTTTCACAAAACAGCGGTCGTTTTCGTGAAGCAAAACAGCGGTTTCTCCGTATAGCTGCCATCCGTCAGAGCTTCTCAGGCAGTGGGGGACAGGCAGCATGCTGCCTTCCTGTGTGTGCAGATAGTTTTCATTATGTGTATCAAAAGTGAATATAATATCCTCCTGACTTTCCCGATACTGCTTGATTTTGTCGCAAATTCTTTCTTCGATTGCGGCGGCGAATACATTTGCGAGGCTTCCGCAGACAAAATCGTTTTGATAATCAACCACGATCAGCGCTTTTTTCATTTTACCCAATCCTTTCTTTTGGATTCACTTTGTTCGAACCATTTCTCTTCCTCGGTGTAAATCGAAGAATTAAAAATTTTATTAACTTCATGGACATTCATGTTGGGAACGACCAGCCTCTTTTTTCCTTCCGAATAGGACAAAATAATGACATCACAGCAGTCTGCCATTTTCTGAAAGAGACTTTGCCTGCAATGAATTTGAGATATTTTATATTCCGGAATGGAGGTGGTAAAAAACGCATAAGCGTAGGTATAGTAAAAGGTATACACACCGTTTTCTTTTCCGATGCCGGTGTGTAAAAAAGAAAGTATCTTGACAAAAAGCCACCAAATACCGGGAATTTCCGCCATAATACCGATGAAAAGGGTGGTGGCGCGAAATTGCGGAAAAAAAAGACAGAGCAAAAAGAAAAAGGCAAAAACACAGCAAATGATGGTAATGGGAGGAATTAAAAAACGGGATAAAACCCGCAGCTTCGGTTTGAACTTTTTCTTAATCAGCGGGATTTCAGGCAGCAATATGTTTAAATTTCGGCGCGCCTCGTGCTTGTCTGCGGCGGGAATTAATACCGAAAGTTCATTTTTTTGTTTGCCGTATCCTGCGCAGTGGATAAACACAGTGAAAAATCCAAGCAGTTTGGTCAGCAGGCTTTGCCGGATTTCCGTTAAATTTACTCTGCCTGCCTGGATAGAATAACTGCGGGGCGTCACAATCCCGGTTTTGATTTCCAAATTGTTTCCCTGCCGGACTACATTGAATTTAATATGCCGCACGATAGTCATTAAGAAAGAAATCAACCAGCCGAAAAGAAGAACATATCCGACTACTGCGGCGGCAGGAGGAAGTCCGAATGCCAGCACTCGAACCAGGTCGGTCAATTTGGTCACAAGCAGATCTTCAAATTCTTTACCGAGCAGATTTCCGCATTGAGAGATAAATGTTGAGGCAAAAAGTACGCCGGTAAGGGTGTTGGAGGTGATCAGGGACAAAATGGCGACATAGAACCATTGCGGATGATACACTTTTTTCATGTTTTCTTCTATTCGAAATTCCGATTGCGAAAGAAGAAAGATTTCAGCTGCATTTTTTTTGCTGATGGTAATAGAAAAATCTGTGGAACGCATAAATCCGCCGTCAGTATCGGCTCGTATCCGCATGACGCCGATGGGCATGAAATAAAACGGATATTCTGTGTAAACCATGGTCAGTTTCCGATAAGGCAGATAGCAGCGCTGTGTGATCAAAAGACCACTGTTGATATAAATGCCGGTTTCATCGTAGTTGTAACGGATACAGTACCATTTTACCACTGCCATTGCAAATATCAGCGCCACGATCAAAAGATCAAACCAGGCGCCTTTGAGCCAAGTATAAAAATCACCATGAGAGAACAGCAGTCCGCGAATCAAAGGAAATACCAACAACAAAATGTATTTTGTTGTGTTTTCTACTATGTTAATCGGATGAGGACGTTTGAAGCGCAAAACACTGCCTCCTTTTTAATAGATATCCTTTGGGGTGGGAGCTAACTCTTCTGCAAGCTGCTGCGCAAGACGGCGATTTAAAAAATTAATTCTTATTTTTGCTCCAGCAGCCGTGATGACCAGCGAAGAAATACCAAGAAGCGGAGTAAGCGGCGTGTTGTAAACCGAAACATATACGATACGATCACGATACATAAATTGACGCTGGTTAAAAAAGACGCCGTGCCGATAGGCAATTATTTTATCGGTGATGCAGTATTGGGTAGAGGCATACAGCATTGGCAGGTACAGAAATTCAATTAAAATTAAAGCCACACCGAGCGCCCAGACTAAAGTATTCCAAAGCCAGGTAAAGGGCGTAAAAATCCACAGCGCCAGTACAAAGATCACCGCCCAGATCAGGAAGATGATTATTTCCCAGAGGACGATTGATTTCCGGGATACCTTTTTATAATTCAGATTTTTTTCGGGTATTTTTTCCGGCATATGAAGGAGCAATGCTGCCCATTTCCCCACCTTTCTTCTTATTATCTGCAAATAACACCATGATTTTTCGCATACTATTATATATGTTAGATTTTACCACAATATCTTTTAATATGCAAATACTGTAACAGAACGTTTAAAAATGTTTTTGCAATTCCCCAAAGCCCCACTTTACATAGACTTTACATTCATTATACCTTGTTTTGCTGTTAGATTTTCAGAATAAGCGATACAATATGCTTGTACAGAAAGAAAGTGAGGAATATAAGATGAATATGAAAAAAAGATTATTGGCGGCAGTTATGGCGTGCGCATTGGTAGGCACGTTGTTCACAGGATGTAATTCAGATAATGCAGGCGGTTCCGATGATACAAGCAGCAGCGGAAAGGCAGAGCCTGTAACCATCAAAATGAGCGGTTCTACTTCTATGGAAGATTTGGCAAAAGGGCTTGCTGAGGATTATCATTCCAAAAACGGAAATGTAACAATTGATGTCCAGCTTGGCGGTTCCGGCGCAGGAATCAAAAACGTACAGGACGGAAACAGCCAGATCGGCAATGTCAGCAGAGCGCTGAAAGATACAGAAACAGGTTTAAAAGAATACAAAGTTGCGATTGACTCCATTAGCGTAATTGTAAACAAAGAAAATGCGGTATCTGACATTTCAAAAGAGAATTTGATTAAAATCTTCAAAGGCGAAATTACCAACTGGAAAGAAGTCGGCGGCGCAGACATGAAGATTGCGGTAATCGGACGGGAATCCGGTTCCGGTACACGCGCTGCTTTTGAAGAACTGCTTAAAGTAGAAGACGCTTGCAAATACAGCCAGGAGTTAACCGAAACCGGTATCGTTGCTACATCGGTAGCCAGCACTGCGGGCGCAATCGGATACATCTCTTACGCTTATCTGAACGATACGGTAAAAGGTCTTAAAATTGACGGAGTAGACTGCACAATTGACAATGTAAAAGCGGGAACTTATCCGATTCAGAGACCGTTCCTGATGGTCACCAAAGAAGACGAAAGCAATGCTGATGTAAAAGCTTTCTTGGATTATGTTCTTTCCGATGAGGGTCAGGCAATCGTTACCAGCCTGCACTTGATCTCCGTAAAGTAAGATCAGTATATACGATGGGAATAGGTTGTAAGACGATGAAGAAAAGAAAAGCAAGATAAAAAATACTACATCTTGAGGGGACGCATGAAAATGCCGTTCCCTGTTCCCATATAAAAAGAAAGGAGCTTTACCGGGAATGACGATTAAAGGCAGTGCTAAATCAAAATCCGTATTGGAAACGGTGATGCAGCTGATATTTTTATGCTGCGGATTGGTGGCGGTTTTGGCGGTTGTTGCAATTTCAGTTTACATGGTAATTGCGGGCGGACCGGCAATTGCCGAAGTGGGAGTCGGAAAATTCCTGCTCGGCGTGATATGGCAGCCGACTGCGCAGGATCCGCAGTTCGGGATTCTGCCGATGATATTATCCTCTATTGTAGGAACTTTCGGGGCGATTTTGCTTGGTGTGCCGATCGGTTTGCTGACAGCGGTGTTTATGTCTCAGGTGGCACCACGAGGGCTGGTTAAAATGGTACGGCCTGCGGTAGAACTGTTAGCAGGTATCCCGTCGGTTGTTTACGGCTTGATCGGCATGATGATTATTGTACCGATGGTCGGAAAAATATTTAATCTTGCATCGGGCGCTACCATGTTTTCTGCTATCATTGTTTTGGCGATCATGATCCTGCCGACCATCATCAGCGTGAGTGAAACCTCACTGGACAGCGTGCGGGAAGAATTGAGGGAGGCGTCGCTGGCGTTGGGTGCGACACCGATACAGACCATTTTCAAGGTGATTATTCCGGCGGCGCGCTCGGGAATTGTCACGGGGGTTATTTTAGGTATCGGACGTGCGATCGGAGAGACGATGGCGATTATTATGGTTTGCGGCAATGTGGCGAATATGCCGAATTTGTTCAAGAGCGTTCGTTTCCTGACAACCGGTATTGCCTCTGAAATGAGTTATGCAGGCGGTTTGCACAGAGAGGTATTGTTCTCTATCGGATTGGTGCTGTTTATCTTTATCATGGTCATCAATATTGTTATTAACCGTATGTTTAAAAAGCAGAAGAATGATGAATAACAGGAAAAAGAAATGGCTCAGAAAGGAACGGTGATAAAGATGGAAGATACAGCGAAAGCAATACGAGATACTTATACACGGATCAAGACATCCGATTACAGTATTACACAAAAAAGAATACGCCCATACGATATCGTCCTGAAAGTGTTGATTTATTTAAGTGCCGTAATCACAGTAGGAATGCTGGTGGGAATGCTTGCCTATATTCTGGTGAAAGGGATTCCGAATATTAACTGGGAGATTTTGTCCACCCAGCCGAGCGCCTTGAAGAAAACATATGGTATTTTACCTAACATTATAAACACATTGTATATTATTGTGCTGTCGATTATTATTGCAACACCGATTGGAATCGGTGCGGCAATCTATTTGAATGAATATGCCAAGAAAGGCAGATTGGTCAGACTGATTGAGTTTACTGCCGAGTCTTTGTCCGGTATTCCTTCTATTATTTATGGTTTATTCGGGTTTACTTTTTTCGGGATTATGATGAAATTATCCTATTCCATTTGGTCGGGCGCACTGACGCTGACCATCATGATCCTGCCGATTATCATCCGTACCACGCAGGAAGCGTTGAAAACCGTGCCGGAGTTATATCGGGAAGGTGCTTTGGGAATCGGCGCGACCAAGTGGTATATGATACGTACCATTATTTTGCCTTGCTCCCTTCCGGGAATTATTACGTCGGTAATTTTAAGTATCGGAAGAATTGTCGGGGAATCAGCGGCTTTGATTTTTACTGCCGGAATCGGTACCAACTTGCCGAATGGCTTGTTCAGCCACCTTTCCACTTCGGGAGCAACTTTATCGGTTCAGCTATATCAATATGCGGGCAAGGGATATAATGATATCAGCTTTGCCATTGCCGCAGTGCTGATTATTGTTGTGTTTTTAATCAATTTGCTGACTCGTTTGATACAGAATCGTTTGCAGAGAAAAAAATAGAAAGAAGTGCAGAATATGGCGGATAAAATTGTTACTCAGAATGTGAATTTATACTACGGGGACAATCATGCCCTAAAGGATATTTCATTGAACATAGAAGAAAGCAAAATTACTGCTTTGATCGGACCGTCCGGTTGCGGAAAGTCTACTTATTTAAAAACGCTCAATCGTATGAATGATTTGGTGGAAAATGTGAAAATCACCGGAAAGGTTTTACTGGACGGCGAGGATGTTTACGGACCGGGAGTGGATGTGACGCTGCTTCGGAAAAAGGTTGGAATGGTGTTTCAAAAACCGAATCCGTTCCCGATGAGTGTTTATGATAACATCGCATACGGCCCTCGGATTCATGGCATTAAATCCAAGGCAAAATTGGATGAGATCGTAGAGAAAAGCCTGCGCTCTGCGGCACTGTTTAACGAGATAAAGGACAGGCTGAAAAAATCGGCGCTCAGTTTATCCGGCGGACAGCAGCAGCGACTTTGTATTGCGCGGGCGCTTGCGGTGGAACCACAGGTTTTGCTGATGGACGAGCCGACCTCGGCGCTGGATCCGATATCAACGATGAAAATAGAGGAATTGATGTCTGAATTAAAAGGCAAATATACGATTGCGATTGTGACGCATAATATGCAGCAGGCTGCGCGTATCTCCGATTATACTGCATTTTTCCTGGTAGGAGAAATGGTGGAGGTCGGTTTGACGGATAAGATTTTTTCCATGCCGTCTGATAAGCGTACAGAGGATTATATCACCGGACGATTCGGATAAAATCACTTTGCGGAGCAAATGGAATATACTTGAAAAACAACGGAATAAATAGTATAATGGAGGAAGAAAAATGGGTGCCAGACCGACTTTTGACAGTGAACTGGAACTGTTAAACATTGATTTAATCAAAATGGGAGCAATGGCTGAAGAGGCAATTGACAACTCCATTAAAGCTTTTAAAAACAAAGATAATGCTTTGGCGCGGAACGTCATTGAAAATGACCGGAAAATCGACGATATTGAAAAATCCATCGAGGCGAGATGTTTGTCCCTTCTTCTGCGGCAGCAGCCGGTAGCAACCGACCTGCGGGCAATTTCTACGGCGCTGAAGATGATTACCGATATGGAGCGAATCGGAGACGGAGCGGCTGATATTGCCGAATTGGTGATACGAATCGGCGGAACCGAGATTTTCAACATGGTGGAAGCAATCCCTCAGATGGCGGCGATTGCCTGTCAGATGGTACGGGATTCGATCACCTCTTTTGTTCAAAGCGATTTGGAGCTTGCGCAGGAAGTAATGAAGCGGGACGATTTAGTGGATGAGCTGTTTAATCAGGTCAAACATGAATTGGCAGATTTGCTGGCAAAATCGCACGAACACATTGACTGGGCAATCGACTTTTTGATGATTGCAAAATATTTGGAACGAATAGGAGATCATGCGGTAAATATTGGAGAATGGGTTGAATTTTATCGCACGGGCGAACATAAGCATCATAAAATAATATAAGGCAATACCGCATCATAGTCGGCGCTGCCTTTACAAAGACTGGAAGGTTGAGCATGAGTCAATTGATTTATGTGATTGAGGACGATGAGAGCATCAGAGAATTAATCAAGGTAAGTTTGGAAAGCTTTTCCTATCGGGTAGAAGCTTTTGAAACCGCAGAGGATGGTTTGGATGCGATCGGCGGGCAACTGCCGGACATGGCTTTGTTTGATTTGATGCTTCCGAAAATGGATGGACTAAGCGCAATTAAGGAGCTGCGGAAAAATCCGAAAACGCATGATTTGCCGATCATCATTCTGACTGCCAAAGGAACAGAAATTGATAAAGTGATGGGCTTGGACGGCGGCGCCGACGACTATATCACCAAGCCGTTCGGCGTACTGGAATTGACTGCGCGGATTCGGAATTTGTTTAAAAGAACGCAAAAACATACCGAAGAACAACTATCTGTACGCGATATCGTGCTGGATAAGCGGTGTCATGAGGTACATAAAGCGGGCGCTAAAATCGAATTAACGCTGAAAGAGTTTGATTTGTTAGCGTTGCTGATGGAGAATGCTCCAAATGTCGTGAAACGGGATGAATTGCTTAATCAGGTTTGGGGATATGATTTTATCGGAGAAACCCGGACGCTTGATATGCATATTCGCACGCTCCGGCAAAAATTATCCGATGACTCGGATACGCCCGGTTATATCAGTACCGTGCGAGGGGTAGGATATAAGTTTGTTTCGGATGAAGAACATTAGTACTAAAATCTGATTGAAAGCTTTTCATCAGATTTTAGTATTCAATATCGAATAAAGTCAGAAAGGACCTTATCGATTATGAAAAAGGCAATTTTTATTCGAATATTTACGGTATTAATCGTCGGACTGGTTATCTGTTCGACGATTTCTGCATATACACTGAGCAGAAATGAAGAAAAGCATACCGAACAGGATATGCTTAAAATGCTTCATATCATTGATGAAAGCATTTCAATGGAGGATCCGAATGCGGAAGCAGAGCGTTTGGCAAAGTCGGCTGAAGATATCCGCATTACAGTTATCCAATTGGACGGAACGGTCATCGGCGATTCTCATGCTAATCCGTGTGAAATGGAAAACCACAAAGATCGGAAAGAATTCAAAGAGGCTTTGGAAAACGGAATAGGACTAAGCAAGAGAGAATCCGAAACACTCGGAGCCTATCAGTTGTATGTGGCTTTTCACTCTGACAAAGGGGTTGTCATGCGGCTTTCCAGTAATGTTGACGGTGTTTTAATCAATATGCTGAAGCTGATGCCTGCTACTTTGATTGCTATTTTAATCGCATTGGTGATTTCGTTGATTATCGCCGCTAAGTTTTCTGTTTCCCTAACCAAGCCGTTGGCTGATATTGAACAGGAATTAATAGAGGTCAAAAACGCAAGAGAGCCGGTTCAGTCCAATATTAAGTATCCTGAGCTGAGCGAAATTACAACTCGAATCAATTTGTTGGCAAAAGATATCAAGAAAAGCGCGCAAAAGCTAACGAATGAGCGGGAAAAGCTGGATTACATTATTAACAATATGGAAGAGGGCATCATCCTGATTGACAAGAAGCAGGAGGTTATGCTGATTAATGAAAGCGCCAAAGGTTTGCTTCATATCACGGGAGAAGAAACACGGGTTAATATTATTAAGCTGGTACAAAACTTAAAACTGCTGGAAGCCTGTTCCGATGCAATCGGAAAAGGAAAATCCAGTTTGTTCGATATTGCGGGGGACGACAGAACCGTTTCCGTTCATATAACACCGGTAAAAAATGAGTTTATTTCGGAGCATGAGGCGGGAGCGATTATTGTGCTTGCCAATGTTACCGCCGATCGTACCGCTGTGCAGATGCGGCAGGAGTTTTTCTCCAATGCATCACATGAACTAAAAACACCGATTACCTCTATTTACGGTTTCGCGGAGCTGCTGGAGCAGGGATTGGTAACGGACGAGGAAAAACGGAAAGAATACATTTCACGTATCAAGCAAGAGAGCGAGCGAATCACCAATTTGATTAATGATATTTTAATGATTTCCCAGTTGGAGCAAAAGAAGACGGAACCGGAACGGAAAGAGGTTGATTTGACAGAGACGGCGCGTGAAATTGCTTCTGCCCTTGAACCGCAGGCGGCACAAAATCAGATTTCCATTGCCTTGTCGGAAAATCCTGTCAGTTATTATGCAAATCCGCAGCAGATGCGGGAACTGCTCTGCAATTTAATGGAGAATGCCGTAAAATATAACCGTCCCGGAGGAAAGGTTGACGTGACGTTGACGCAAACGCCGACGCAGGTTATGATTCAGGTGAAGGATAACGGAATCGGTATTCCGTTGGAGGCACAGCCCCGTATTTTTGAACGGTTTTACCGAGTAGATAAAGGCAGAAGCAAAAAAGTAGGCGGAACCGGATTGGGACTAGCAATCGTGAAGCACATTGTCAACAACTACAACGGAAAAATCGAGTTAACGAGTGCCGAAGGTATCGGCAGCCGATTTAAAATTATTTTACCGGTATCGCCAAGATAGCTAGAAAAATCGCCCGTATTTCAATATCCCCAGGATATTGAAATACGGGCGATTTGATTATTATGCAGGGTTATGTATCAGCCGAGAAAGGTTTGTATTTTTGCCACCTTCCGCTGAGAAATCGAACGGTAAAACAAATAACCCGGAAGATCCAGTCAAGTATCATGGCAATCCACACGCCGATGGCACCCCAACCCAACCATTGCCCCAGAAGATAGCTGAACACAATACGGAAAGTCCACATGGAAAAAATGGAAATTACCATAGTAAAGCGTACATCATTGGAGGCGCGAAGTGCGTTTGGCAGTACAAAGGAAAGAGGCCACAAAATCATGGCACAACCGTTGTGAATCAAAACTAAGACAGATGCTAATCGAATCGTAGCATCGGATAGGTTGTAAATTTTTAAGATTAACGGCATCGTCAAGAGAATGACGAAGTTTAGCGCAATGGTAATGAGATAGGTTGTTTTTAAAAGCTTTTTGGTATAGTGCTTGGCTTGCGCATAATCTCCGGCTCCCACACATCTGCCGATTACGGTAATCATGGCAAGACTGAGCGCTTGCCCCGGAATACATCCAAAAGCGTCCAGATTGTTGGCTACTGCATTTGCGGCAATTTGTACGGTGCCAAAGCCTGCAATAATACTGACAACAAGCACTCTGCCGAGCTGAAACATACTGCTTTCCAACGCGCTGGGAATACCAATATACAGTATTGTTTTTACCATTGACAGACTGGGATGAAACCTTTTTTTCAGTGTAACGTGGATTTCGTGCAGTGGGTTATTTAATAAGAAAAGCATGACCAGGCAGGCAAAGAAACGGGAAATCAAAGAAGAAAGTGCAACGCCTGCTACCCCCATGTGAAAGCCGAATACAAAGACGGCATTTCCTGCAATGTTAATTACGTTCATTCCTGCTGAAGTATACATAGAAACTTTGGAATTTCCCATGGAACGAAACAGCGCAGCACATGAGTTATATACCGCAATAAAAGGATAAGAGAGCGCCGAAATAGTAAGATAAGTTAAAGATGCCTGCATCACATCATTTTCAATTTTTCCAAACAAAAGCCGCAGCAAGGGGGATTTTGAAAAAAGTACAATGATTGTGATCAGCATCGAGAGGATAAAGCTGATAAATAACAATTGACCGGCGGCATTACATGCTTTGCTGCGGTCTTTTGCTCCGAGAAACTGAGAGGAAACGACAGCTCCGCCGGTTGCGAGCGCAGCAAAAATATTGATGAGCAGTACATTAATCATATCAACCAGAGATACGCCGGATACGGCTGCTTCTCCGGCACTGGATACCATCATGACATCCGCCATGCCGACGGTGACGGCAAGAATTTGCTCGATAATCAACGGAACAATCAGTTTTCGCAAATCCATTTTAGAAAATATCAGATCCTGCGTCATAACACATATTCCTTTACATCAATAAAAAAACCGCCATGAAAATGTGACGGAAATGTAAATTTTTGTTCTTTTTTATTTTTATTATACCACAAAATCAAGAATTTTTCAAGTCTTGAAATGAGAAAGAATAGGGTGTATTAAATATTAAGGAATGTGTGATACATTCTGATCTTTATTGTAGGAAAGGATTGAACTTTATGAGGCAACCGAAAAGTATGACCGCACTGGTCAGTGCATTTTCCAGAGCATACCATTTTAAAAACAATACAGTCAGGATTTTTGAGGACAGCATTGCCGAAAAACTTTTATCTCAAGCGGAATATCAGCAAATAGCAGATCATATGTCAAGGGGGATTTCCTTTTTTAATCCGTCTTTTTCCGGGTCGAAAGAGGAAGCACTCAAGTGGATCACGGATCAATACCTGTCTCCTTCTCCGCTCGGCAGAGCCGCATTTGCAGAGACGGCATTGAAAAATGCGGTACGCATCGGTGCAAAACAATATTTGATTTTCGGAGCCGGATATGACAGCTTTGCATATCGACAGCCGGAGTGGGCGAGCCATATTCAAATTTTTGAGCTGGATCGTTTTATTTTATTGCAGGATAAACAACGAAGGCTGAAGTCCAATCAAATAGCCATGCCGGGCAATGTTTATTATTTGGAAACGGATTTTGCGCAAAAGCAGTGGCAGAAGAAAATCATAAATCATCCGGCTTTTGACGCTGCTAAAAACAGTTTTTGCAGTTTGCTGGGGTTGGTGTATTATCTTACAAAGCAGGAGTTTGTCAATTTGCTGCTTGCAATCAGCGCTTTCGTACCAAAAGGCAGCTCGGTCGTGTTCGATTATCCGGATGAACACAGTTGTACCGATGCAGCCGGTGTACGTGCGAAGAAACAGGCAATACTAGCAAGCGGCGCGCAGGAGAAAATGTGTGCGGGATATTCCTATGTCGAACTGGAAAAAATGCTTTCCGATGTTGGGTTTCTCATCTATGAGCATTTGACGCCGGCGCAAATCACAGAACAATATTTTGAGAATTATAATAAAGCAAATCCGGAAGCCCGTATGACGGCTTTTGATCATGTTAATTATTGCTTGGCAGTGAAGCAATGATTGCGGTTATGAGAACGGACAGTCAGCACGCCTCGATGATGACACCGGTGCCCAGATAAACGGTATTGTCTGCGGCTTCTCCGGTATAGCTTTTTATTCTATGGGAAACGGTGATGTTTTCCGATGCTCCTCTTACGGTCATGTCTTGCAGTGCTTTTTCGGTTCCGATTTCAATGGCTTTTTGAATTGCCTGATCCAAGTCGGTGTAAGTGTAGTTTTTATCGTTGCCATAAACAATATATCCGTCGCTTTCATCTTCCAGAGTGGCAGGGAGAATGGAAATTTCTATCTGTACGCTGATATTTCCTGCTACGGCGCCAATCGCATTGGTTACATCGGCAAATTCGGGAATGATTGCGGTTGTCCCTAATTTTATCGCTACATCATCTAAAAACACGTGAATAGGAGCACCCACACCGACCAGGGAGAACGGCGTTTGAAACAGAGAACGAATTGTTTGATTTTTATCGGACCAGCTTTGTTCAATCAACTGGGACAGCCCTTCATCAATGCCATGCTTTTTATAATAAGGCACACTGTGCTGCAGCAAAATGCGTACAATATTGCAGTATAATTTCTTTTTTATTTCATCATACACGGCGTTACAAAGCTGATTGATTTCCATATTCAGGCAACCCGCCACATATTGTGCGCCCAGCCGGGCAGCTTCTTTGTCATATTCATTAAAATCACCGGTTAAGTGCATGATGTCCGTTGGGGTCAATCCGCTGCGAATGACAACACCTTCTTCCTCCAAGCGTTTCACGTTGAGTGAGTAGATATCCTTGCCGATAGTGTTGGCAGCGTCCGAGAGAATAAGAGGGCGCTCTTGAATAGCAAGGCAAAATTTCTTTTCTTCTTCGGAATAATGCGGATTGTTTTGAATGTCCTTTACCGGACAATACCATTCGTGTAAAAAACGAGTGGTGTGATATTCCTCGTTTTCAATCATGGAGGCAAGTTTTTCCTTGATCTGTGGATGGCTTTGTGCCAATATGCACAGCGGAATCACTCTGACAGAGTCAATCTTTAATTTGTTGTCACTGAATCGGATGGCGCTGTCTCCGCCCAGTCCGAACGTGTCTACCAATAATCCTTTTACATAGGTTTTCCATTGCCCTACTGAAATGCCGTCTTCCGCGCGAACGGGTTTATTGTTGTCAATCAGTGCGATATCAGTCGTTGTGCCTCCCATGTCTACAATGACGCAGTTTTGCGTTGCTGCGGTATAGCCGGCGCCGATTACACTGGCTGCCGGCCCGCAAAGCAAAGTCTCCACCGGATGAGATTTTGCAAATTCTTCTGACATTACGCTGCCGTCACTGCGCATGATAACCATTGGAACATGAATGTTGCGTTTAGTCAGAACTTTATGAACTGCCTGCATAAATTCATGAATAATCGGAATCAGACGTGCGTTAAGCAGCGCACTGGCGCCTCGGGGTAGGGATCCAAGGTCGGAAAACAATTCATTGGAACAGGTAACAGGAATATTCAGCTTTTCCTGAATTATTTTTTTTGCCTGTTTTTCAAGAATCCCACCGTTTCTCATGGCGTAAATTTCGACAATGCCCACACCTGCGCAATCGCCGAACCGTTCTTCCACTATGGAAGAAAAGCGTTCCCAGTCCGGTGTGCGAATGATATCGCCGGAAAGGGTGGTTACTCGTTCTTCGTAAAAAATATCATTTAAATCATGAAACCCGTATTGAGCTCCTACTTTTTCGACTACCTTTTTGTCACCGCCCAGAAACAGCAGCTTGGCTCTGCCGCCCTTGTTTTCTACGCAGGCATTTGTAGCGAGTGTAGTGGAAAGACCGACTATTTCTGTTTGTGCAATTATTTCCTTCGGCAGTTTGCCGAGAACGCTGTCTATCCCGATTGATAAATCCTGCTTGGTGGTTAAACTTTTTGCCGATGCCAATACTTTTTTCTTTTCAAGGTCAAAAATGACCGCATCTGTATAAGTTCCGCCGGTATCAATTCCTATTCCGATTTTACTCATTTTGTAAACAGACCTTTCCGCAGGATTCTGCATTGATAAAAATAAACCGCTTATGTAGCGGAACAAGAAACAATGTCATTTGAAAAAATTATAACGCAAAACGGTTTGCTTTTCTTGTATTTTATTGTTATTCTTATTAAATATTTTGATTTCAAACGTCGATTTAACAATGAGGCAATACATTCGGATCGTAAAAAGATTTTACATGGATTGTATATTTTCATTGCTTTTACAAAAACTAAGGAAAACAAGTATGCCAATATCCTATCTTGTGGATGGGTATAGCAGGATGAGCAGAAAAACAAAAAGTGCAATGTCGGCACAAATTCAAATAGGAATGGTGATTCACATGAATTTAACTACACAGGAATATGAAAAATTATATCAAAAGGCATCTAAAAACACCAAAAGTTACATTACAATTCCAAAAGCGTTTATTATCGGCGGGCTAATATGTATGTTGGGACAGGCGTTTATTGATCTATATCAGCATTGGGGCATGACCCAGATTATTGCATCTACATTGTCCTCTATGACATTAGTTTTTTTAGCGGCATTATTAACGGGACTCAATGTGTTTCATAAAATAGCAAAACATGCCGGAGCCGGGACTCTTGTGCCGATCACCGGGTTTTCTAATGCGGTTACTTGCGCCGCTATGGAATTTAAAAGTGAAGGCTGGATTTTGGGATTAGGCGCGAAAATTTTCACAATTGCCGGACCGGTTATCGTGTACGGACTGCTTGCCTCCGCACTTTACGGTGTGATATTGTGTATCTTAAAGCTGTTTTAGGAAAAAGTTAGCAGACACATAGATCAATGAAACCAAGCAAAAAGTCAGACAGCGTTTTATTATAAAACGTTGCCTGACTTTTTGCTTGGTTGCTTTCTGTTACAGCTACTAATTCAGTTTATTGTGCAAAGGCATTTTACTAACAATACCATAATCTCTATTTAAACAAATCGGAACGATTCATCGCATCGTTTTTTATATATATGTCTTCGGCATGAGTAAGGTTAGCATGAAGAAATTCAGAAGGTGTTAATCCTGTTGTTTTTTTGAAAATTTTACTAAAAGTGTGAATGCTTCGATAGCCGACAGCATAGGCAATTTCGGTGATATTCATAGTTCCTAATACAGCGAGTTTTTGAGCAGCTTCAATTCGTACCTGATTAAGGTATTTATGGATTTGGATTCCCATTTCATTGTGGAAAATTTGAGAGAGATATTTAGAAGAAACACCTATACCGGCTGCAATTTGTTCATTATTCAGTTCTGGGTTGTCGTAATTACGGTGAATATATTCAATTGCCCGTTGGATATTTATACGAACTTTAGAGGTGTTTTGTGAAGTGGAAATATAAGTTTTATTTTGATTGCGCAGACAAATAACCAGAATTTTAATACAAAGCGATTTCATATTTAAATTATAAAGTGAATTTTTATCCTTGTATTCATTGAGAAGATGTAAAAAGCTGGTTTGAAATTCCAGCAATTCTTG
>ERZ827524.804-NODE-804-length-36942-cov-3.555074_pt1 | contig 36942 bp, 25 predicted proteins | sample MGYA00519702_ERZ827524 | MGnify/ENA primary metagenome ERZ827524 (study PRJEB31778, sample SAMEA3449341) | human gut metagenome | biome: human gut; feature: human-associated habitat; material: faeces | place: United Kingdom | collected 2010/2012 ...
AAGGTCGTCCGACTTGATGGTCAGGATTTCCTGAAGGGTGTATGCGGCGCCGTATGCCTCCAGCGCCCAAACCTCCATTTCACCGAAACGCTGTCCTCCGAATTGGGCTTTACCTCCGAGAGGCTGCTGGGTAACGAGGGAGTAGGGTCCGGTGGAACGGGCGTGAATTTTATCGTCAACAAGATGGTGAAGCTTGAGGAAGTACATTATACCGACGGTTACCCGATTGTCGAATTTTCTTCCTGTTCTTCCGTCATAAAGATCGGTCTTGCCGTCCTCGGCAAGTCCCGCCTGCTTTAAGGCCTCACGGATGTCCTCCTCGTGGGCTCCGTCGAAAACGGGGGTGCAAACCTTCCAGCCCAGCGCCCTTGCTGCATAGCCCAGGTGCACCTCAAGCACCTGTCCGATGTTCATTCGGGAGGGAACGCCCAGGGGGTTGAGCACGATGTCCAGGGGGGTGCCGTCGGGCAGGAAGGGCATATCCTCAACCGGGAGGATTCTCGAAACAACACCCTTGTTTCCGTGGCGTCCGGCCATTTTGTCTCCCACGGAAATCTTTCTCTTCTGGGCAATATAGCAGCGAACAACCATGTTAACGCCCGGGCTCAACTCATCGCAGTTTTCTCTGGTGAATACCTTAACGTCAACGATGATACCGGATTCACCGTGCGGGACTTTCAGAGAAGTATCTCTGACCTCTCTCGCTTTTTCACCGAAAATAGCACGCAGCAGACGTTCTTCGGCAGTCAGCTCGGTTTCACCCTTCGGGGTAACCTTACCGACCAGAATATCGCCGGAACGAACTTCCGCGCCGATACGGATGATTCCGCGCTCGTCAAGGTCTTTCAGCGCATCCTCACCGACGTTCGGAATGTCGCGGGTAATCTCTTCGGAGCCAAGCTTGGTATCTCTTGCCTCTAACTCGTACTCTTCTATATGAATAGAGGTATATACATCATCGCGAACAATTTTTTCATTAATCAAAACTGCGTCTTCGTAGTTGTAACCTTCCCATGTCATAAAGCCGACCAAAGCGTTTTTACCGAGAGAAATCTCACCGTTGGAAGTAGCGGGACCGTCCGCGATTACCTGACCGACTGCAACCTGCTCTCCTTTTTCCACGATCGGACGCTGATTGACACAGGTGCCCTGATTGGAACGTTTGAATTTAATCAGCTTATAGAGATGGTTTACCCCGGCAGAATCTTTTATTACGATTTCATCCGCCGAAACCTTTTCCACAACACCGTCATGTTTAGAAACAACTGCAACCCCTGAGTCAACAGCTGCCTTATATTCCATACCGGTACCGACAATCGGCGACTCGGTTTTTAAGAGCGGAACTGCCTGCTTTTGCATGTTGGAACCCATCAATGCACGGTTGGCGTCATCGTTTTCCAGGAACGGAATCATTGCCGTTGCAACAGACACAACCATTTTCGGCGAAACATCCATATATTCCACACGTTCGCGGTCTACTTCGAGAATTTCATCACGATAACGCGCATTTACGCGGGGACGGGCAAATTTACCATCTTCTGTCAGCGGCTCGTTTGCCTGAGCAACAACATATTCATCTTCTACATCAGCAGTCATATAGACTACTTCATTAGAAACAATACCGGTTTCTTTGTCCACCTTACGATAAGGCGCCTCAATGAAGCCGTATTCATTAATTTTTGCAAAAGAAGCCAGATAGGAGATCAAACCGATGTTGGGACCTTCCGGCGTTTCAATCGGACACATTCTTCCGTAATGGCTGTAGTGTACGTCACGAACCTCAAATCCTGCACGGTCTCTGGAAAGACCGCCGGGGCCTAATGCAGAAAGACGGCGCTTATGAGTCAGTTCGCCAAGCGGATTGGTCTGATCCATGAACTGAGACAACGGAGAAGAACCGAAAAATTCCTTAATTGCAGCAACAACCGGACGGATGTTAATCAATGACTGCGGCGTAACAACTTCCATATCCTGGGTTTGCAGGTTCATTCTCTCCCGAATCACACGTTCCATACGGGAGAAACCGATACGGAACTGATTCTGGAGCAATTCGCCGACCGAACGGATACGGCGGTTGCCCAAATGGTCAATATCATCGGTCAGTCCAATGCCGTAAGCCAAGTTATTAATATAGTTAATAGAAGCAAAAATGTCATCCTTGGTGATGTGCTTCGGAATCAGCTCGTCAATTCTGTTTTTAACCTGTTCAATGATTTCATCATTATTGGCTGAGGAATCCAAAATCTGTTTTAAAACACAGAACCGGACTTTTTCATGAATGCCGATTTCTTCGGTATCAATCTTAATAAAATCGGTGATATCTACCATGCCGTTTGACATGATCTTCACTTCCCGATCTTCTACCGTGACATATGCGGTATCGACACCCGCTTTTTCAATTTCCCATGCAAGATCACGTTTTACAACTTGTCCTGCTTCCGCCATAACTTCGCCGGTCAATTCATTCACAATCGGCTGTGAGAGCGTCTGTCCGCAAAGGCGAAGCGCTATGCCCAGCTTCTTGTTATATTTATATCGTCCGACTTTAGACAAATCATAACGGCGATCGTCAAAAAACAAATTCTTAAGATGCGTAACTGCACTTTCCACCGTGGGAGGCTCGCCCGGACGCAGCTTTCTGTAAACCTCAAGCAACGCTTCCTCACCGTTTTTGGTGCTGTCCTTATTCGTAATGGTTTCAACGATTCTGGTGTCTTCGCCGAACACTTCATAAATCTCATTATCTGTACCGGACAAAGAGGTAAAAGTACCGTCTCCCTCCAGAATATAATCATCAGTTACCCGCAATAGCGCACGAATAAAAACAGTAATCGGAATTTTTCTGTTTTTATCGATTCGGACATAGAAAATGTCATTGGAGTCTGTTTCATATTCCAGCCAAGCACCACGGTTGGGAATGACGGTGGAAGCAAACAGCTTTTTACCGGTTTTGTCATAAGAATCGCTGAAATAAACACCGGGAGAACGAACTAACTGGGAAACAATAACACGTTCCGCTCCGTTAATTACAAAGGTTCCGCTTTCGGTCATCAGCGGGAAGTCTCCCATAAAGATTTCCTGCTCTTTGATTTCGCCGGTTTCTTTGTTAAAAAGCCGTGCTTTTACGCGCAGAGGGGCCGCATAAGTAACATCCCGTTCCTTACATTCTGCCACATCATACTTTGGTTCCTTGTCGATTCTGTAATCTACAAAATCAAGGACTAAGTTGCCCGTGTAGTCCGTGATCGCGGACATATCGTCAAAAACCTCTTTCAACCCCTTATCAACAAACCATTGATAGGAATTCTTTTGCACCTCAATCAGGTTCGGCATTTCCAGAACCTCATTAATTTTTGCAAAGCTCATACGGACGTTTTTGCCAAGCTGTACCGGCTTCACATTCACCATAGGCTGATCACTCCATTTCTATCTATTTAACGAAATTCGTCATTTGGCGCGCACAAAACAAATCGCAGATTAAGAAAAAACATCCGAAAAAAGATATGGAATATTCGGAAAAATTTTTCTAAAAATAAACTTGCAATTTGTTTTTAAGTATGCTATAATACCCATAAAGTTAGGCACATTTTCCCATTTTGATACATTATATTATTATATAATATATAGTTACAATTGTCAATACCAATATTGTCGACACGCTTCGACTTTTTATTGTGCAAAAAGACCATTGTGAATCATTTACAAACAACAGCAAGCAAAAAAGCTTGCTGTTTTATTTTTAATTGTTTGTAATATTCTTTTTTCTTTAAATTGTCGCGGACAGGTTTTCAAAATCCAAAATATATGATATACTGATAATAATTGCTTTTTATTAGCACCTCCATATGTATCAACGAAAATTAAAATTCAGTGAAACAAAAGATACTCTTCATTTGTTTTCTATTCAGAATATTGCCACAATTACATGAATTATACAAAATTTTCCAGATTTGAGATCGCTGCGACAGTGTCAAATGCGATTTGCTGCCCAAACAACGGAATATCCGGTTCGATAACATTGCAAAGAAAGGAACGATGACTTTGTCAGAAACTTTTGAACTACGTATAGACCGAAAAAAGATTTGGCTGTATCTCGCCGCAATTATGGTGTTTGGACTTTTGATTCGGCTTTTGTTTGGATACTATAAGGTTCATTATTTTGATGTAGATTATTATGTAGACTGGTCCAAAAGCGTGGTAAATGACGGTATCTTTGCCGCATACAAAAATCTCGGAGACCGTCTTGATTACCCTCCGGTATTCCTTTTCTTTCTCTATCCTACCGGGTGGATGCTTAACAATCCCGATATTTTTAACTTTGAGCCCTACAAAATGCTGGCACTGAAAATGGTTCAGATTTTATTTGATGTCGGCAATATTTTACTCGTCTACATTGTATTGAAAAAGCAGAATAAAATCCTCGCGCTATTTGCCGCCTCGGTATGGGCTTTAAATCCCGCTCTGATTTTTAATTGCGGTGTCTGGGGGCAAACAGATTCCCTGATGATCTTTTTTCTTCTGCTTGCTTTTTATTTGCTGGAGGATAACAAGCCGATTCCTGCCACTGTCATTTATGCAATCGCAGGGCTGACCAAATTCCAAAGTCTATATTTTGCTCCATTATTTTTGCTGCTTTTATTCTACAAAAGGGAGATTAGAAAATCACTGATTGCCTTTGGTTCAGGCATTGCGACCGGTATTATTATCTTCTTTCCGTTTATGTTATACAGCGGAATCACACTGCCGTTCGAAGTATATTTAGGCGGTGCGGGAAAATGGCAGCAGTTAACCTTTAATGCCTATAATTTTTATGCCGCTATCGGATTAAACAACGTATCTGACCAAACAAAAGTGTTGTCCTTTCTTCCCCTAAGCGTTATCTCATTGATTCTCACGCTGATTGTTGTAGGTGTTTTTCTCTACCTGTTTATCACCGCAAAAAACAAATGTCCTTGGATACTTGGCTTTCTGCTGATGCAAGGCTTCTTTATTTTCGGCGGCAGAATGCACGAGCGATATCAGATTCCGGTACTGATTTTTCTGCTGATTGCCGCGGTAAGACATCGCTCAGGCAAGCTATTCGGCGGATTTGCCGCTATTTCGATTATCAGCTTTCTGAACCAGTTTTTACTGTTCGATTATATTTGTACTTTTCAAAAAACAGCATGGGCGCCTTATTATGATGATATGACGATTGCCATTTCTATCTTCAATGTCCTGCTCTATTTTGTCACTTTTTATTTCTGCATGCCGATTTTGTATCCAAAATTCAAGCCGACTATTCCGGAAGATCAACAAACGGAGGTAACCGAACTTGTTTAAAACAAAAACTCTCAACCAAAGTGCAAAACCGAAAGAACGCTACCTGCAAGTATTTCTGATTGCCGCTGTCACTGCCGCTCTCTTTTTTCTGCCCTTTATAATCATGGATAAAGGTTTATTTTTATTCTACGGTGATTACAATGTCCAGCAGATTCCTTTTTACAAGCTGGCGCATGAAGCAGTCCGCAGCGGTAATATTTTCTGGAGCCAGTACACCGATCTTGGTGCTAATTTTATCGGCTCTTACAGCTTTTATCTATTGGGAAGTCCGTTCTTCTGGCTGACGATTCCTTTTCCGACCGCTTGGGTTCCTTATTTGATGGCGCCGCTGTTCGTACTTAAATTCAGTTGTTCGGCAGTAACTGCTTATGCTTTTATCCGCCGTTTTGTCAAAACCTCAAATATGGCACTGCTCGGCGGATTAATTTATTCATTCTGCGGTTTTAATATTTACAATATCTTTTTTAATCACTTTCAGGAAGCGGTCGTGTTCTTTCCTTTGCTGTTAGTCGCATTGGAAGAATTCGTGATAAACAGACGCAGAGGAGTCTTTGCGCTTACTGTGTGTCTATGTGCCGTAGTAAACTATTTCTTCTTTTTCGGAGAAGTCATTTTCTTATTCATCTATTTCTTTGTACGCTGCTTGGATAAAGATTTCACCATTGACTTGAAATCCTTTCTTTTGCTTGCGCTTGAATCCGTGTTGGGCTTATTATGTGCCATGTTCCTGCTGTTACCTTCCGCTCTGGCAATCACGGGGAACGGTCGTCTGGACGATATGCTCGCGGGTTGGAATTTCCTGCTCTACGGAGATGTTCAGCGATATCCGCTGATTTTAGAAAGCTTTTTTCTGCCTCCTGACATTCCCGCACGTCCCAACTTCTTCCCTGACTCCAACGCAAAATGGTCGTCGGTCGCCGGATATTTGCCGATGTTCAGTTTTGCCGGCGTCATCGCTTTTCTGAAATCCAAAAAGGCGCACTGGGCTTCCCGGGTGACCAAAATCTGTATCGTAATGGCATTTATTCCGGGATTAAACAGCATTTTTACAATGTTCAATTATTCCTATTACGCGCGCTGGTTTTTTATGCCGCTGCTAATCATGGCATTAATGACTGTTATGGCGCTGGAGGGCAGAAAATGCAACTTCCTGGACGGAATGAAATGGACTGCTGTTATCATTGGCGTATTCTCACTGATTGGTATTATTCCGAGCTCATGGCAGCAAAACGAAGAAGCAAAAAATGTTCCGGCAAAAGAAACGGCACTGATTTACTTGGGCATTTTTCTGGTGTTTCTCTCTATTGCCATCTTGCTTTACACCATATCCGGACTCAAAGCGCGCAACGAAAAAGTAAAACAAAATCTGCCGATATTTACCCTTGCCACCGCCGTTGCCGGAATCACCGGTATGATACCGCTTGCCGCATACAGCGAATCCATCCCGAAGGTCGGAAACTTTTTGCCGCCTTTCCCGGAGCGTTTTTGGGCGTATATCGTAATCGGAGTAATCGGTTTGGCAATTGCCGCATATGTTATATCCTTACCGCGTAAAAAAGAGAGATTTATGCGCGCGGCAGCTTTCGGCATTTGTTTCGTCACCGTCGCTTATGCCGTTGTCTTTATCGCATTCGGAAAAAGCCATTCGTACACCTATTACGATGTGGTAACCCAAGGTTTAGAGGGCAGAGAAACCATTCAACTGCCGGATGATGAATTCTATCGAGTAGATGTATACGACGGCATGGATAATTATCCGATGTTTTGGAAAATGCCGACTATTCAAGCATTTCACAGCATCGTACCTGCTTCGGTATTGGAATTTTATCCCTCCATCGGGGTGGAACGGGGCGTTGGATCCCGCCCGGAGCTGAAATTCTATGGTCTGCGGGGACTTACTTCAGTGAAATACCTGCTAACCGACAATACGAGCACAGAGCCTTATATCCCCGGATTCGAAAAAATAGATAATCAAACCGGATTTGACATCTATGAAAATAAAAACTTTATCCCTATGGGCTTTACCTATGATCAGTATATCACCCAAACTACTTTTGATGACACCACAAAAGAAGAACGGGATCGCCTGTTATTAGAAGGAATTTTGCTAAGCGAAGAACAAATCGAGAAATACGGACAATACTTTACTGAACTGAGTTATGGAGACGTTCCTTATTTCAGCGATGATGAATTGGCTGAGGTTTGCAAAGCGCGTAACCAGGAAACCTGTACTGACTTTACAACCGACAACAAGGGTTTTTCTGCCGTCATTACACCTGCCAAAGATAATCTCGTGTTTTTCAGCGTTCCCTATGATGAAGGTTGGACCGCCACTGTCAACGGCAAGCCGGTAGAAATCGAGAAAGTAAATGTCGGTTTTATGGCTGTTCCGGTTGAGGGCGGCAAAGAGAATGTTATCCGCTTTCATTATATGACGCCCGGACTCAAAATCGGTATCGCCGTATCAGCAGGCGCATTCCTGCTGTTACTGGTCTATTATCTAATGATACGCTATCTGCGTAAAAAGAATCCGGAAAAATACGGCGTACGAAAATATGCACATCTTCGTTTTACCGATACCACCGAAGAAATCAAAGCAGAAAGAGCATATACCTACAGCGTACTTAACACCTGCCAAACCCTTTCCGCAGCAATTCCGGAAGAGATTCTAAAGCAGCAAGCCGATATGCCGGAGAATAGTCATTCTGCTGAGCCATCAGAACAAACTGACGACACCTTGGGAGAAAATGAAAACATCAAAGAAAATGACAATACATCTCCTGACAAAGAGGAAGAAAAAACAGAAGAGTAAAGACAAACCAAATAATAAAAAATGTGAGTGTTAAAAATAAGCTTGCTGCAAGTTTTATTTTGCAGCAAGCTTATTTTTTTATTGTGAAAACAACCATAAAGCAACAGCGCTCTACGAACAGAGCGCTGTTGCTTTATTAATTCGACCAATATTTACGGTCAAGGCTCCGATACTGTATTGCCTCTGCAATATGAGAAGCATCGATGTCCCCGCTGCCGTCCAAATCCGCAATCGTACGGGAAACCTTTAAAATCCGATCATATGCGCGGGCAGAAAGTCCCAATTTCTCAAAAGCAGTTTTCAGCATCTTCATCCCGGATTCCGTTACCCGACAAGTTTCCTGCAGCATAGACGGAGTAATGCGTGCATTACAGGTAATTTCCGTTCCGGAAAAACGGCGGTTCTGAATTTCCCGCGCTGCATTAACCCGTAATTTTATAGCGGCGGAAGACTCGGATTTTTGCTCAGAGGAAATATGTTCAAATTCCACCGGCATGGCGTCGATGTGTAAATCAAGCCGGTCCAACAATGGTCCGCTCACCCTGGACAAATACTGATGCACTTTGGTTTTGGAACAGCTGCATTCCCGGTTCGGACTGCCGAAATATCCGCACGGACACGGATTCATTGCCGCTATCAGCATAATCTCACAAGGATAGGTCAGGCTGCCGCTCACTCTGGAAATCGTTACTTTGCCGTCTTCCAGCGGCTGCCGTAAAATCTCCATTGCCGTCTTGCTAAATTCGGGCAGCTCGTCCAAAAACAAAACGCCGTTATGCGCCAATGAAATTTCTCCCGGTCTCGGAATCGCTCCGCCACCGGACAACCCTGCCGCAGAAACCGTATGATGCGGCGATCGGAAGGGCCTTTGCGTAATAAGCGGCGTATCGTGCGACAAAATGCCGGCAATGGAATAAATTTTTGTTGTTTCCATAGACTCTTCAAAAGTCATGTCAGGTAAAATGGAAGGCAGCCGTTTTGCAAGCATACTTTTTCCGGAACCCGGAGGTCCGATCAACAGCGCATTATGCCCGCCCGCTGCTGCAATCTCCAAAGCGCGCCGCGCGCCAAGCTGCCCTTTTACCTCGGAAAAGTCGGGAGCCAAAACATCGTTTTTATGAAAATGCTTGACCGGGACTGTTGCTTCCAGTTTACGTGCGCCAACCAAAAAATCAATTAGCTCGTTAATGTGCTCTATCCCAAACACCCGTATTCCGCTGACCACCGCGCCTTCCAGTGCGTTCTGCTTTGGCACAAAAACATTTTGATATCCGTTCTGCTTTGCCTGGAGCACCATCGGCAATACCCCGTTTACCGGCCGTACCTCGCCATTGAGTGCAAGCTCACCGATAAAAGCAGACTGCTCTAAATTACAGCTCAACTGGTCGGTCGCTGTTAAGATCGCCACCAGAATCGGTAAATCATATAACGGACCGGCTTTTTTGATGTCCGCCGGCGCAAGATTTACGGTAATTTTATTGACCGGAAACTGATAACCGCAATTTTTTATTGCAGAACGGACTCTGTCACGGCTTTCTTTTACTGCCGCATCCGGCAAACCGACAATGTCAAAAGCCGGCATTCCGTTTGCAATATCAACCTCTGTTTTAACCGAAAAAGCGGTCATTCCCAATAAACCGAGACTGTTTACTTTTGCATACAAAGCTGTCATCCCCGCTTTCTGCCTCAAGGAAGCTGTCGTTAAAATCAACCGCCGATTGCCAACACTTCCCAAGCTTAATAATTTTATTTTACTATTAAAAAAGGGAAAAGTAAACTGTTATCTTAATACATTTTTTAAGAAAAATCAACCCAATTAAAAATAAAAAAAAATTTCAGCGTTCTTACCAATTGACTGCCAAAAATTCATTCATTTTTCGCTCATTAAATTTTCAAAAAAGGGTTTTCTTTTTTTTTTTATTCGCTATAATAGTGTTATAGAAATCCCCCGTTAAGATGCCGTCAAAACAAAATTTCCACGGGATTTATGTTACAGCACAGACTGAAATGCAACCATAATCATTGATTCATCTCAGCAAATATAGACAAATTATGTGTGCAGAAAGGGTATCGGTTATTTGTCCATTCACCGATAACGGTAACTGCTATGTTTCAGCTTAAATGGATATGGAAAAATATGGAAGGAAAGCGATGGCAATACTTATTAGCCCAGCTTCTTTCCGCAATATGTGCAGCCATGCTTCTGATCAATCCGATTATATCCCAGAATATTATTGACCTTGTCATTGTCGGACAAACTGATCCGGCTACCAGACAAACGGTTCATCACACTGAATTCTTGGTGCCTCTGGTAATCGGACTGATTCTGTTTGCTTTGCTTCGCAGTGCGCTTGCATACACGATGATTATTTTCAGCGAGCGGAGTTCTCAGCACACCGTTTACAAAATACGCAACAAGCTGTACACCAATATGCAGCAACAGGATATGCGGTTTTATGCGCATAACCGAACCGGTGATCTGATGACACGCACAACCGGAGACCTGGATTTGGTACGTCATGTTATTGCGTGGATTTCCCGTGTAGCAGTAGAAGCAATCGTCATGTTTATTGCCACCACCATCTATCTGATGACAGTCGACATTATATTGACTTTAATTTTGCTTGCTATTACGCCTCTAATCTATATTGTCAGCACCAAATATTCCAGAAAAGTCAAACCGCTTTATCAGGATTTGCGGGAAAAACTATCTCAGCTGAACACTTCGGCACAAGAGAATATTGCCGGAAACCGGGTGGTCAAAGCGTTTGCCCGGGAAGATTACGAGATTTCAAAGTTTGATACCAAAAATGCTGAATTTAAGAAAGCGAATCTAAAAGCCGCACTAACCTGGTTAAATTATTATCCCGCCATTGAAAGCTTGGCGCAATCGCTGTCGGTGGTTACATTGCTGGTCGGTGGTTACTTTATCATGATCGGCAGGCTGAGCATGGGTGAACTGCTTGCTTTTTCCTCACTTACATGGACTCTTTCTAACCCCATGCGGATGCTCGGTACGATTTTAAACGATCTGCAGCGCTTCTTTGTCAGCGCCGATAAAGTCATTGAACTGTATTACGCACAGCCGATTATCAAAAACCGCGATAACGCTCTGGTTACCGACGGCAGATTGAAAGGAAAAATCTGTTTTGACCACGTCAATCTGAATATCGGAAAAAGCAAGGTATTATCCGACATCAATTTAGAAGTCAATCCCGGTGAAACAGTAGCAATCATGGGCAACACCGGTTCCGGAAAAACTTCATTGCTGAATCTGATTCCGCGGCTGTGCGACGTCAGCGGCGGCAGTGTGACCGTTGATGATGTTGATGTGCGAAATTGGGATTTACATAGTTTGAGAAAAAATATCGGTATTGCAACACAGGATGTCTTTCTGTTTTCTGACACGGTAGACGGAAATATTGCTTACGGCAACTCCTCCATGAGCAGTGAGGATGTGAAAAAATATGCGCATTTAGCTGCTGCCGATTTCGTCTACAAGATGGAAGACGGATTTGACACCATCATCGGAGAAAGAGGCGTCGGTCTATCCGGCGGGCAGAAACAGCGAATTGCTTTGGCACGGGCTTTGGCCATTGAACCCTCTATTCTGATTTTGGATGATACGACCTCAGCGGTCGACATGGAAACCGAACATTTTATTCAGCAAAGCCTGAACGGACTTTCTTTTAACTGTACAAAATTTATTATCGCACAGCGTATCTCTTCCACGAAACACGCAGATAAAATTGTCATTTTGAATGACGGTCAAATTGTTGAATGCGGTACGCATGATGAGCTGCTCCGCAAAAAAGGCTACTACTATGAAATTTATGCAATTCAGCAGTCTTTGCCGGAAGAAGCTGACAAGGAGGTGATACCTGTTGGCCAGAAATAAATTCGACGTAGATGAAACGCTGGAAACTCCTTTTAGCCTGGAGCACCTCAAGCGCGCCATGAAATATGTAAAAAAGCATGCAAAAAAAATGATTGCCGCATTGACGTGCAGTGCTCTGGCGGTTATCGTAACATTATTCGGCCCCCTTATTTTACAATATGCGGTTGATAAAACAATTCCCGGCGGAACAGAAAAATTACCGGAGTTGTTTTTGCTGACCGGACTGATGCTGTTAACAATTGTAATCAGTATTTTGCTGACCACCCTCCGCGCGCGCATTATGACCAAGGTCGGACAGGAAATTGTTTACGATATCCGAAAGGATTTGTTTGATCATCTGCAAATGCTTCCTTTTCAGTATTACGATGACCGTCCGCACGGAAAAATTCTGACCCGTGTAGTCCATTATGTAAATGCAGTCTCAGACACCCTCTCAAACGGGATCATCAACTTTGTATTGGAAATCTTCAACCTGATTTTTATCGGCATTTTCATGTTCACGGTCGATGTCAGACTTTCTTTAATTGTAATTGCCGGATTACCGCTTTTCGCTGTTGTTGCCATGGTTTTAAAACCGAAGCAGCGACGCGGCTGGCAGCAGATTTCCAATAAAGGCTCCAACATGAACGCTTATTTTCAAGAAAGCATCGACGGTGCCAAAATCACGCAGGTGTTTGCCCGTGAAGAAGAAAACAAGAATATTTACGAAAAACTTAACCGCAGTCATGTGACCGTCTGGCTGAAAACACAGTATACTGCAAACTTAATCTGGGTTTCGGTCGATATTCTGTCTGTGTTGGTGCTGGCGTCAATGTATTTAGCCGGCGTGCTTTGGTTTGTTCCCGCTATCTCTTTCGGCGTCATTCTTTCAATGAGCAACTACGCTTCCCGGTTTTGGCAGCCGATTCTGAATATTTCCAATTTATATAACAGTTTTATCAACACCATTGCCTATCTGGAGCGTATTTTTGAAACAATGGACGAGCCGGTGGTCGTTTGTGATGCACCTGATGCCGTTGAGCTGCCTCAGATTACCGGAAATTTAGCATTCGATCATGTGACTTTTTCTTATGATGCCAGCAAGGTTATCCTAAAGGAGCTCAGCTTTGATGTGAAAGCCGGTGAAAGCATTGCGCTGGTAGGACCTACCGGTGCCGGAAAAAGTACTGTTGTCAATCTGATATCCCGCTTTTACAATATTAATGACGGCAGAGTGCTGATTGACGGGTATGATATTTCCAAAGTTACACTGCACTCTCTGCGCTCTCAGATGGGGATCATGCTCCAGGACAGTTTTATATTCAGCGGAACCATCAAAGACAATGTCAGATACGGTCGGCTGGATGCTACCGATGAAGAAATCGTCAAAGCCTGTGAAACCGTCTGCGCCAATGAATTTATCGAGGAAATGCCTGACGGATATGATACCGTTGTAACAGAACGGGGCGGCGGCTTATCACAAGGGCAAAAACAGCTGATCGCTTTCGCCAGAACGCTGCTGTCCGATCCAAAAATATTGATTTTGGATGAAGCAACTTCTTCTATTGATACCAAAACGGAACGCCAGCTGCAAATCGGTCTGAATAAACTGTTGGAGGGCAGAACTTCCTTTATTATTGCGCACAGATTATCTACCATCAGAAACTGCGACCGTATTATGTATGTTTCTAATCAGGGGATTTCAGAGTGCGGTAGCCATGACGAGTTAATGGCTGTAAAAGGAGATTATTATAAACTGTATACCTCCCAAATTGCCGGATAAATATTTCAACCCGCTATTATTTTGGATAATAGCGGGTTGTGTGTTAGGCTTTATATAATAAAAACCATCCAAAGCTCATATAATAAAATGAGAAAGAAAGCATATTATTTCTGCTGATCATAAAAAGGATGGTGACTGAAATGAATCTCTTTAAAGTCAATGGTAAATTTGATTTAAAAAAACTAATTGTCAGTTTCTTAGTTACTTTCGTAACAGCGTTAATCGGAACAATAGCATCGATAGGAGCAAAAGAATACTATTCTACTTTAAATCAGCCTGCTTTTGCTCCGCCCGGTGCTGTTTTTGCTCCGGTATGGACCATCCTGTTTTTGCTTATGGCAACCGCTGCATACCGCATTTGGTCATACGGGCTATCTTATCCCGGTGTCAAACCCGCTTTAACATTATATCTTATTCAACTGATCTTAAATTTCACATGGAGCATATTGTTTTTCGGTGCAAAAAATATTTTTTTAGCTTTGATTGAAATTGTTTTTCTGCTTATCTTTATTATTATAACACTAGCCGCATTCAGCAAAGTAGATAAATGGGCAGCAATACTATTGATTCCCTATCTGCTTTGGGTCGGTTTTGCAACGATATTAAACGCATCCATATGGCTTTTAAATACTGTCTATTGAAACATATGTTGCAAAGAAAGGATAACTTGTTTCTTATCACCGGTGTGTATAATTGACATCCGCGCCATTGGCACCAATTTAATAACCACTGCAGATAAAATCGTTTTAAAATTGCTGTTATCCGTAAACCGCAATTTTAAAACGATTTTTATTGCGTTGCACCAAAGTGTGCATAAGCAAAATAAAACAGTATTTGGTATTTTGACTTCTTTTATTCACATTTTTATGTTATACTGTAAAAAAATCATTCTGCTAGTTAATACATCAAGGAAAGGATGCTTTCATGGACTGGAGTTTAATGACCGGATATTACAATGCTGCTGTCCGCTGGGCATTACCGGCTGCAGCAATCCTCATCTTGATATTTTGTATCAAAATGCTGTTTTCAAAACAACGTCCGCAAAATCCGATTGCTGTTTTAACTGCGCAAGACGGTTCGCGGTATCCTGTGATATCCTGCGAAAGCACAATCGGTCGAAATGCACTCTGCGATATTCATCTGACCTCCGTCGTTATATCCCGCCGGCACGCTGTTCTGACTTATCATCAAGGGTGGTTTATCAGCGACGGGCGTTCCAAAAGCGGCGTTTTTGTAAACGGCGAACGCATTGCAAACCGTACCGAACTAAACTATGGTGATGTTATCACCATCGGAGACACCTTTTTGAAGTTAGAACCACCTGCTATTACCGATATGGAACAAATCAGTCAAGGAAAACTGAAAAATTTTTCTGCAGTACCGGCGCTGTTTTTTTTAAATTTCTTTCAACTGCTTGCATTTTTATCTATTATTTTTCATTATATCGAGGAACTGCCGTGGGCAATACCGGTTTGTTTTGGCGGTTTACTGATCACCGAATGGATATATTTCGGGGTTAAAAAATGCAAAAATATCGGCATTGAAATCTTAGCCTTCTATTTAATTACAATCGGTCTCTGCGTTGCCGCCAGTGCCACTCCGTCTTCCTTGCTGAAACAGTTTATTGCCGTCTTGCTGGGATTGGGAAGTTTCTGTTTTTTAGAATGGATCATGCGGGATATCAGACGCACAATGCGGCTTAGATATGCGGTTGCCGCAATTGGTTTAGTCCTTCTTGCAGCAAATTTGCTGATCGGAGAAAGCCGTTACGGCGCAAAAAACTGGATTAATCTGGGGTTTGTGACAATACAGCCGTCCGAATTTGTCAAAGTAGCATTTCTTTTTGCCGGATGTGCAACTTTAGAACGGCTTACTACATGGCGAAACACCTTGTTGTTTGCCGGTTTTTCAGTCGCTTGTCTGGGAGCGCTTTTCTTAATGCGGGACTACGGAACTGCCGCAATTTTCTTTGTCGGCATCGTCATTATCGCCTACATGCGTTCCGGTGATTGGAAAGTCATTGCCGGATTCTCCGGATCGGCTGTACTGGCGATTCCGGCCATTATTCTCTATCATCCATATATTGCCAGTCGGTTTTCCAGTTATCTTCGGGCATGGGATTTTGCATCCACAAAAGGATATCAGCAAACCAGAACCATGATAGCAATCGGCAGCGGCGGCTTGCTGGGTGTAGGCGGGGGAAACGGCAATCTCGACCGAGTTGCCGCATCGGATACCGATCTGGTTTTCGGTATCGTCAGCGAGGAATGGGGACTGCTTGTGGCATTATGCTGTGCCGCCTGCCTGCTGATTTTTGCCGCATGGGCAATCCGCTGTGCGCCGCGCGCATGTTCCGCCTACTATTCCATTGCAGCCTGCGCTGCCGGCGGTATGTTCCTGTTTCAGGCAGCCTTAAATATTTTCGGGTCCACCGACTTACTGCCGCTGACCGGAGTAACCTTCCCGTTTATCAGCAACGGCGGCTCCAGCATGGTAGCAAGTTTTGCGATGCTCGCTTTCTTCAAAGCCGCCGGAAACACCAATTCCGAACCGCCGAAAAAATATACTGTCATAAAATCCGAAAGGGTATGAGCTTGAATGAAACAAATGTCACGTCGTTCTATACTTTTGCTTATCATTATGCTTTGTTTTACCGCGGGCTTAGTCATATTAGGCGTTGTTTTTGCAATAAACGCATCCGGTTGGACTTCTTATCCGGCAAACCGCCATATTTACAACAGCAAAGCAATATTATCAGGCGCCGGCAGTATTACCGACCGCAATGGAATTGTTTTGGCACAAACCATAGACGGTGACAGAGTATACAACAATGACAAAAATATCCGCAAAGCCTTATTACACACGGTAGGAGATTCCTCCGGATTAATTAAAACCGGTCTGCAAAATAGCTATTGGAAAAAGCTGGTGGGATATAATTTAGTAAACGGCGTATTTCAGCCCAGCGGTCAAGGAAATGATATTACTCTGACGTTAGACGCCAATCTTTGTGCCACAGCGTTAAAAGCGCTTGGAAAATACAGCGGTACAGTAGGCGTTTACAACTACAAGACCGGTGAAATGCTCTGTATGGTCAGTACACCAACCTATGATATCAATAATCCGCCTGAAATCTCCGAAGAAGATGAAAAATATACCGGCGTTTATCTGAACAGGTTTCTTTCTTCTTCCTACACGCCCGGTTCCACTTTCAAAGTAGTAACCGCAGCGGCGGCACTGCAAACCTTTGATGAAATGGAAAACATGGAGTTTACCTGCAATGCCGGTGTTGAAATTGAGGGCGAATGGGTCAGCTGTTTAAGCAAACACGGCACCTTAAAATTCAAAGATGCGCTTGCAAAATCCTGCAACGCTTATTTTGCACAGCTTGCGGTAAAGCTAGGACCCGAAAACCTAAAGAACTATGCCGAAAAAATGGGCTTCAATCAGACTTTTAAACTGGACGGCATTACCGCAAAAAAAAGTACCATCGATTACTCAAATATACGCAATATCGATCTGGCATGGGCTGGAATGGGACAATACACCACCTTGGTCAACCCGCTCCAATATCTTACCATGGTCGGTGCAATTGCAAATGATGGTGTTCCTGTCAAGCCCTATATCATAGAAAGTATTACCTCCCCTGCCGGACTGCCGCTCCATTTCAAGCTTTCCAAGACCGACAGCCGAATGCTCAGCACAGAAGCAGCCCGTACACTTGCTGAAATGATGCGTTACACCGTGAAAACCAATTACAAAGACAGCAGTTTCCCGGAACTTAACGTTTGCGCTAAAACCGGCACCGCCGAAGTAGGAAAACACGCCGTCCCGCATTCCTGGATGATTGGGTTTGTCCGGGATGAAAGTTTGCCGCTTGCTTTTGCCGTCGTTGCCGAAAATGCGGGAAGCGGAAGCCGAGTCGCGCTACAGATTGCCAACACGGTATTACAGGCGGCTAAAAAATAATCCCTTTGCATCGCATAAAATGATATCAGCAATTTGTCCCAGGATACCGATTATGTTATTTCGTTTCCTCAAATTGCTGATATTTTTTAATTCATATTTTTTCGCCGAAACAATTTTTCATAAAATGAAACATTTTTCTTTATTCAACTGTATTGTAATTAGAAGCCTTCATAAAACAGGACAAAAGCTCGAGAAAGGAATGGTCATATAAATGGAAACTCAATTGTTGCGTACGAGCAATTGTATTTCTGAACAAATTGAAAAATTTGGAAATATGATTTACCGTTTGGGTATTCTTTATCTGAAAAACGAGCAAGACACCCAAGATATGTTTCAAGAGGTGTTTTTGCGTCTTTTTGAAAAACAACCCGTTTTTGAGAGCGAGGAGCATGAAAAAGCGTGGCTGATCACAGTGGCGTCGAATTATTGCAAAAACTTTTTGCATACCGCCTGGTACCGCAAAACCGTTCCGCTGGATCAACTGACCGGAGCAATACAAAATGAAACAGATGTGGAAACAATCACTGTTTTGCTTGAGCTTCCTATAAAATACAGGCAGGTACTATATCTGCACTATTATGAAGGCTATTCAACGGAGGAAATTGCCAATCTGCTGCACATAAAACCCGCTACCGTGCGAACACAGCTAAAGAGAGGCAGAGAACTTCTGAAAACCAAGTTGATTGGAGATATGAAACATGAAGAATCTTTTCAAAGGGTTTGATCAACTGACACCGGACGAAAAATTAAAAGACAAAACAATCCGTAATATTTTGGCACAGTCCTCTGTGCCAAAAAACTACCATATAAAAATAAAAAAAGCAATTGCAGCATGCCTTGCTTTTGTACTAGTAGGCGGCGGTGTCTTTTCGGCGATGCTAAACGGCAGTCTCGGCAGCCCTAAAAGCTCCGACGCGCTCTCTTTCTCAGCAGTAAATAAATCCGAAACATATAACGGAGGAGCGGCAGAAGACGCCTCCCCGGAAGAAACAGAACCTACTGCAGGCGACACAGACGCTGCATATGACGTCGGAGATACGGAAGGTTCGGATGAAAAATTTACCGGAACAACTGACGAAGAAAAATATGAAACCACTGCAAAGGGAGAAGCTACCGCCGACAGTGCAACCAAGAAACCAGGAAGCACCGGCGGCTCGACAACGTCACAATCCAATCAGGCAATTGCAGGACTGTTGACTGCAAAAGCCTGGAATGACAATCTGAACTTTGACTTCTGGTTAAATCTATTGGGACAAAACAGTGAATTTCGGCAATACCAAACACATTGGGGAATGAATCTGACAAAACGGATTGCCGTAACGGTGCAAAGCAATCAGATCTTGATCGGCGGGGCAGCCGTTACCTTGCTTGATGAGCAGGGTAATGAAATCTGGTCTGCTGTCAGCGATAACAAAGGAAAAGCTTATCTGTTCTACCATGTTTTTCAGCAAAATAATACTCCCAAAAAAATCATCGTGAAATATGGGGATAAAGTAACAGAACAAGCTTTGGAAAATACTGTTTCTTCCGCTTACACCATTTCATTGGAAAGCGCAGCAAAACGGAGTACCGCACTGGATTTGATGTTCGTATGTGATACAACCGGTTCTATGGGAGACGAACTATCCTATCTGCAGCAGGAGCTTTCCGACATTATTCTGCGCGTAAAAAAGCAAAACGGAAATATTCCGCTCCGGTTAAGCGTCAACTTCTACCGGGACAAGGAAGATCAATATGTGGTACGTCCTTTCCCGTTTGTCGATGAGGTGAACACTGCAATCAGCAATTTAAAAGCGCAATCTGCCGAGGGCGGCGGAGATTTTGAAGAAGCGGTAGAGCAAGCTCTGAATGACGCAATTTACAAGCATGAATGGTCATCGAATGCTTCTGCAAAACTGCTGTTCCTGATTTTAGATGCACCGCCACATGACAGTGCCAAAGCAGAGATGCAAAAATTAATGACAGCGGCAGCCAAAAACGGCATTCGTATCATTCCAGTGACCGCCAGCGGAATTGATAAAAACACCGAATATTTGATGCGGGCACTCAGTACCGGCACCGGCGGCACATACGTTACGCTGACCGACGACAGTGGTATTGGAGGAAGTCACATCGAGCCGACCATCGGTGAAAGCAAAGTTTACAAGCTCAATGATCTATTGGTCAACATTATCAATGATTATCTCGTTTAAATGAAATATCTTTCTAAACAAACACAACCCTGCCCGCGAGCACACTCTCGGGCAGGGTTGTTGATTCATTTCGCTATTCGGTGCCGCGTTGGGCACTGCCTACTTCGCACTACAACCTTTTATTTTTTCGGAACTGTTTCCCAATCTTTCAAAAAGCGCTCAATTCCTTTTTCGGTCAATGGGTGGTTAATCATCTGTATCATTACTTTATACGGTACCGTCGCAATATCGCAGCCTGCTTTTGCCGCCTCAATTACGTGGATTGGATTACGGATGCTCGCCGCAATAATTTCCGTTTCAATCCCATGCACCGCAAAAATATCTGCGATATCACGAATCAGAATCATTCCCTCTGAGCCGATATCATCCAGCCTGCCTAAGAACGGGCTGACATAGGTCGCTCCTGCACGAGCTGCCAATAATGCCTGTGCCGCCGAAAAAATCAGTGTGACATTCGTTTTTATCTTCTTCGCAGATAATATTTTAACTGCCTTTAATCCCTCTGCACACATTGGAATTTTAATGACAATATTTTTATGTATCTTTGCCAACTCCAAAGCTTCCTCTACCATTTTACCGTGATCCAAAGAGATCACTTCTGCTGAAATCGGACCGTCTACAATAGAGGTGATCTCTTTGACAACCTCAACAAAATCCCTCCCCTCTTTTGCAATTAAAGACGGGTTGGTCGTTACTCCGCAGATAACACCCAGTGCTTCTGCTTCTTTGATTTCTTCTACATTTGCAGTATCTACAAACAATCGCATAACAACACATTCTTTCCAAACGTCTATTTTACAACATACAGATGCTCTCGCAAGTGTTTTTTTCATTATAACACATGATATAGTGTAAATCCAGAAAAATATTGCTCTATATTACTCAATTATTGCTATGGCAAAATATAATCCGCTGACTTAAATTAACTATACAAAGAAAGAACAACTCCGACAGGAAATCACATCAGAGTTGTTCCAAATATTGATCTGCAAATTTCAAATTATGACGGTAATACCAAAGTAATAATACGAAGGACAAATAATGCCGCCGCCACATACATAACCGGAGAAATATCTTTGACTTTTCCGGTTACTAATTTGATGACAACCCATGCCAGCATACCAAACATAATACCGTTTGCAACAGAATAGGTGAACGGCATCATCACAATTGCAAGGAATCCTCCCAATGTATCGGCAAAATCACCCTCAAAGCTCATTTTAGTTACCGCTGACATCATCAACAGACCTACGATAATTAACGCCGGAGCTGTCGCAAAACTCGGAATTGCCAAAAAAATCGGGGACAAAAACAAAGAAACCAAAAACAACAAACCGGTAACTACCGCAGTCAATCCCGTTTTGCCGCCCTCGGCGACACCAGCACTGGATTCAACATAGCTTGTAACAGTAGATGTTCCCAGCATTGCACCCGAAACTGTACCGATTGCGTCTGCCATTAAAGCGCGTCCCGCACGGGGTAAATTTCCTTTTTCATCCAGCAGATTTGCTTTTGCGGCAACACCGACCAAAGTTCCTACTGTATCAAATAAATCCACAAAAAGGAATGCAAAAACAATGACTGCAAATGAAACAATATTATTGATCATATAGCTGAAATCAAACTGAAACAATGTCGGGGCGAGGGAAGGCGGAAGAAAAGCGGAAGAATTCGAAAAATTCGGAATCAAGCTGAAATTCGATACATTGTCCACATGATACCAGCCACCGAGCTCTGCCACAATTCCCAGCAGCCATGTGCCGACAATCCCAATCAAGATTGCTCCCTTTACTTTAAAAGCCATTAAAATCGCAATCAACATCACGCCGATAAGAGCAAGTGCCACCGGGGCAGAAGACAGATCTCCGAGTTTAATTAAAGTATCAGAAGTAACCTGATCTCCTACCAAATAAGCATCGCTGACTACAATTCTCGCGCCTTTTAAACCGACGATGGTAATAAACAAGCCGATACCGGCAGTAATACCGTATTTTAAATTCGCCGGTATCGCATTAACCAGCTTTTCCCGAAATTTAAACAGCGACAGTAAAATAAAAATAATACCTTCTACCAAAACAGCGGTCAAAGCAATTTTCCATGCATTATCTCCCAGTCCCATGCCAAGACATACCGTGTAAGTAAAGTATGCATTCAATCCCATACCGGAAGCAAGTGCAATCGGATAATTGGCGAAAAAGCCCATGATAAAGGTCGCCAACGCAGCAGACACCGCAGTTGCGGTAAACACCGCGCCCTTGTCCATTCCGGCGGCAGACAGCATATCGGGATTGACCGCAAGGATATACGCCATTGCCAAGAACACCGTAATACCTGCAACAATTTCAGTTCTTACTGTTGTCTCGTTTTCTTTCAATTTAAAAATTTTTTCTAACATCAAGACACGTCCCTTTCATAAATATCAGCATTGGTGATAGTCAATTCATTTTCATACTGGTTTCAGATAAAAATGAGTATTAAACCATGCCCCTCACACTGAGGATTTTTCTGATTGCAATACTCATGCTGACAAGCGACAATCCGAAAAATCCTTTCATCAGACACTCTATTATACCGTTCTTTCTATTATTTTGTCAACATCATAGCCTTTCTATGCTGGCATTCTGATAAATTCTTTCTGATCCTAAAAATTCTTTCTAAAATGTGTTTATTTTTTCACGGTTTCGCTATATAATAGAATAGTGCAAAAATCCATTTATCAGGGACAGCTTTCCCCGATTCAGAAAGGCTTGATGACATGGTTGACAATAATATTTTACAAGGAAAAAAGCATCTGCATTTTATCGGTATCGGCGGCTCGGGGATGTATCCCCTCGCCCAAATCCTGCACAGTGAAGGATATTATATCACCGGCTCGGATAACAACGAGACAGATACGCTCGCCGCAGTCCGAAAAATGGGAATCCCGGTACATCTCGGCCAATGCGCCGAAAACATTGCCGGCGCTGATTTGATCATACACACGGCTGCAATTATGAATGATAATCCGGAATTGATTGCTGCCAAAGCAAGCGGCGTACCGGTGCTGGAACGATGTGAACTGCTGGGGTTGATTACCCGCCGCTATCATCATGCTGTCTGTGTCAGCGGTACACATGGCAAGACTACCACCTCCTCTATGCTGACACAAATTCTGATGGAAGCAAACATTGATCCCAGCGCTGTAATCGGAGGAAAGCTTCCGATTATCGGCGGCAGCGGCAGAGCAGGAAAATCCGACATCATGGTTTGTGAGTCCTGCGAATATGTCGACACCTTTTTACATCTTTCTCCTGATATTGCAATCATACTAAACATTGACCGGGACCATATGGAATATTTTAAAACTTTGGAACGGCTAATCGGCTCCTTCCGAAAATTTGCTCAGATGGCAACCAAATCCTTGATTGTCAACGGAGATGATGCCAACACAATGAAAGCAGTGGAAGGACTCGGCAAAGAGACGGTTACATTCGGCTTTACGGATACAAACGATTATTATCCCGCTAACATCGGCAGAATCGATGACTGCTTTCTCAGCTATGATTTGATGTATCACGGAAATAAACGCTGTACCGTTAAGCTCTATGTTCCCGGCAAGCACAACATTCTAAACTCAATGGCAGCGGCTGTTGCTGCATTTGCTGTCGGCGCCACACCGGAACAGGTTTCAGCCGGAATTGCGGATTTCCGCGGTGCCGGCCGCCGGTTTGAAATTCTGGGCAAATGCAACGGCGCAGTGATTGCCGATGACTACGCGCACCATCCGGCTGAACTCAAGGTCACTCTAGAAGCTGCCAAGGAACTGCATTACAAACGGGTGTGGGCGGTGTTTCAGCCTTTTACTTACTCCCGCACCGCAATGCTACTGGAGGATTTTGCCAAAGTGCTGCCGATTGCCGACAAGGTAGTCATGACCGAAATCATGGGGTCACGAGAAAAAAACACCTACAACATTTATACCAAAGATCTCGCTGCAAAAATTGACGGCAGTGTGTGGTTTCCTACCTTCGAGGAGGTTGCCGATTATCTGCGTCAAAACATCACAGAAGGGGATTTAGTGATTACACTTGGCTGCGGCGATGTTTATAAAATTGCTAAAATGTTGATATCATAAGTTACAGAAAACTATTTTACGGCTTTCTCATAAGAGAAAGCCGTAAAATTTATATCATGAGAATTGGAAATTTTATGGAAATCTCTTGACAACAAAATATTAATATGATATTATTTTGATATCATAATAATATTAGACGTGATAGTTTGAAAGGAATGATCATAACAATGAATGAAATTGTATTAAGCAACAAGAAAAACGGAATGGCAGTATTGCTGATCACAATATTGATGTATCTCCTCGCCATTGCCGCCTGTATTTTCGGCAGTTTTATCATTGACAGCCCGCTTGGAATTATATTGCTGGTTATCAGTATAATTTGGCTCTGCATCGGATGGATTCCGGTGATGGGACTGAAAGTGCTGAAACCGCAAGAGGCGCTTGTTCTGACGTTATTCGGAAAATATATTGGAACGCTGAAAAACGAAGGATTCTATTACGTAAATCCATTCTGCGTCAGCGTGAATCCGGCAGCCAAGACAAAACTCAATCAAAGCGGAGATGTAGACGGCGGTGCGAAAAACACCATTGTATATCCCTCGGTCACAACAGCAGCAAATATCGAAACGATTAACAAAAAAATATCCCTGAAAATTATGACACTGAATAACAATCGGCAAAAAATTAATGACTGTTTGGGCAACCCTGTGGAGATCGGCATTGCAGTAATGTGGCGTGTAGTAGATACCGCAAAAGCAGTATTCAATGTCGACAACTTTAAGGAATATCTTTCCTTGCAGTGTGACAGCGCGCTGCGGAATATCGTGCGTATCTATCCTTACGATATCGCGCCCAACGTGGACACTACCGGCGACGGTGTAGCTGATGAAGGAAGCCTGCGCGGATCAAGCGAAGTAGTTGCCTCCCGCATCCGGGACGAAATTCAGCAAAAAGTCGGTGAGGCAGGCATTGAAATCATAGAAGCGCGGATCACCTATCTTGCATACGCCCCGGAGATTGCCGCTGTTATGCTGCAAAGGCAGCAGGCGTCCGCTATCATTGACGCGAGAAAGATGATTGTAGACGGCGCGGTGGGAATGGTAGAAATGGCATTGGAGCGGCTAAATACCAATAGCGTTGTAGAACTGGATGAGGAGCGGAAAGCAGCCATGGTCTCCAATCTTTTAGTTGTCCTTTGCGGAAATCATGATGCACAACCGATTGTCAATTCAGGAAGTTTATATTAAAATCATGAATGATACTCAACCAAAAAAACAAGTCCCGCTCCGCCTTTCCGCCAAATTATATGAAGCCATCGCATCATGGGCAGAAGATGATTTCCGTTCCATAAACGGTCAAATTGAATATTTACTGTCTGAATGCGTGCGCCAGCGCAAGAAAAACGGCAAATATGTTTCTGATGAAATCGATTTGCCGCCCGAATTAGATATCTAAAAACTCCGCACCGCTAAAAAGCGGTGCGGAGTTTTTGTTGAACGAAACAGAACTCGTTATCTTAAATCTTCGTAATGTCAATCAACTCTACATCATGAATTGTTTTGTCCATCGCCAAGCAATCCGCAAGCGCGTTCGCCGTATCAATAGAAGTCAGGCAAGCAATCGAATGTTCCACCGCTTTTCTGCGTATTTTTACGCTGTCCCGCGCCGGCATCCTCCCTTTTGCAGAGGTAGAAATCACGTAGTCGATTTTGCCGCTGTCCAGCAAAGTCAGAATATTGTTATCGGGATCATCTGATATCTTGCGTACCACATTGGTAGCAATCATGTTTTTGTTCAGGGTATTTGCAGTTCCTGCGGTTGCGTAAAGGTCAAATCCCATCTGGGAAAATTTATCGGCAACCTCAATAATCTCCTGCTTATCGGTATCCCGCACCGAAATCAGCACACCGCCGTTCTTTTTCATCTTATATCCTGCCGCAACCAATCCTTTGAGCAGTGCTTCATCTAATGTTTTCGCGATACCCAAAACCTCGCCGGTAGATTTCATCTCGGGACCGAGATGCGTGTCCACGTCATGCAGCTTTTCAAAACTGAATACCGGAACCTTAACTGCCACATAATCGCCGCTTGGGTATAAACCGCTCTCATAACCCAGCTCTTTCAAAGTGGAGCCCAGCATAATTTTGGTTGCCAAATCAACCATCGGCACATTGGTCACCTTGCTGATATACGGTACTGTTCTGGAAGAACGCGGATTCACTTCAATCACATAAACCTCGCCATTGTACACAACATACTGAATGTTGACCAATCCGATAACTTTTAATTCCATGGCAAGTTTGCCGGTATAATCAATAATCGTGTTCTTGATCTTTTCGCTGAGGTTCTGCGCCGGATACACCGAAATGGAATCTCCGGAGTGTACGCCTGCGCGTTCAACGTGCTCCATAATACCCGGAATCAAGTAATCGGTTCCGTCACAAATGGCGTCAACCTCTACCTCTGTACCCATCATATACTTATCGATCAGTACCGGATTCTCAATATTATGAGAAGTGATGATTGCCATATATTCCACAATATCTTTATCGGAATGTGCAATAATCATATTTTGTCCGCCTAAAACATAAGACGGCCGCATCAGAACCGGATATCCTAAATCATTGGCGGATTGGAGTGCCTCCTCCACCGTAAAGACGGTATGCCCTTGCGGACGGGGAATTCCCAGTTTTTCCAGCACTTCATCAAACCGTTCTCTGTCTTCCGCTGCATCAATGCTGTCCGCTCCGGTGCCGAGAATATTTACCCCCATATCATTTAAGAACTTGGTTAACTTAATTGCGGTCTGACCGCCGAACTGTACCACAACACCATCCGGCTTTTCAGTCTGTATCAAATTCCAAACATCTTCCTGATTTAGCGGGTCAAAATACAGACGGTCGCCGGTATCAAAGTCGGTCGAAACCGTTTCCGGATTGTTATTACAGATAATCGCCTCATATCCCAACTCTTTCAAAGTCCAGACACAGTGTACCGAACAATAGTCAAACTCGATACCTTGTCCAATCCGAATCGGGCCGGAACCAAATACCAATACTTTCTTTTTGCCGCTTTTATGATGCTCCAAAAACAGTTTTGCTTCATTTTCCTCATCATAAGTCGAATAGAAATAAGGTGTCTCCGCCTCAAACTCGGCTGCACAGGTATCTACCATTTTATAAGACGCATACAGCTTATGTTTAATCGATTGTCCGCTTATTTTTTCTATCGTTTTATCCAAATAGCCGAAATCCTTCGCCTTTTTATATAAGGCATCGGTCAGTTTCTCGGTGGCAAGCCGTTTTTCCAGTTTCACAAGATTCAGCATTTTGTAGAGAAACCAGTTGTCGATCATGTTGATTTCATGAATCTGTTCCGGAGTAATTCCGCGCTTGAGTGCCTCAAACACCGCAAAAATGCGGCGATCATCGCAGACGCTCATCCTTGCCAAAGCTTCTTCGTCGGTCAGCTTGGTAAATTCGGGCATCGTCAGGGTATCCAATCCCAGCTCTGCGCCCCGCACGGCTTTCATCAGCGCCTGCTCAAAGCTGGTGCCGATGCTCATTACCTCTCCGGTTGCTTTCATCTGCGTACCGAGCGTCCGTTTCGCATAAACGAATTTATCAAAAGCCCATTTCGGAAATTTCAACACCAAATAGTCAATCGCCGGTTCAAAGCAAGCATAAGTTTTGCCGGTAACCTGATTGATGATTTCATCCAAGGTGTACCCGATTGCAATTCTGGTTGCCACTTTGGCAATCGGGTAACCGGTGGCCTTAGAAGCCAGTGCAGACGAACGCGACACACGGGGATTTACCTCGATAACCGCATATTCCATCGATGTCGGGTGAAGCGCGAATTGGCAGTTGCATCCGCCTTCAACTTTCAGCGCCGATACCATATTCAACGCCGCTGTACGCAGCATATTATATTCCTTATCCGACAAGGTCACTGCCGGCGCAACAACAATGCTGTCTCCTGTGTGCACGCCAACCGGATCCACATTTTCCATGCTGCATACCGTGATAATATTACCTTTGCTGTCCCGAATGACTTCAAATTCAATCTCTTTCCATCCGGTAATACATTTTTCAACCAAAATCTGCGTGATGGGTGAAAGCCGCAATCCGTTTCCCGCAATCTCGACAAGCTCATCTTTGTTATTTGCAATACCGCCGCCGGTTCCGCCCAAGGTAAACGCCGGACGGATAATTGCCGGATATCCGATGACCTCATCAATGAACTTTAAAGCGTCCTCTACCGTTTCTACTACCTTGGAAGGAATACACGGCTCGCCGATTTCCTCCATGGTATCCTTGAACGCCTGTCTGTCCTCTGCACGATGGATCGTTTCGGGATTTGCGCCCAACAGCTTTACACTCATTTTATCGAGAAAACCTTCCTCGGCAAGCTGCATTGAAAGGGTAAGACCCGTCTGCCCTCCCAATGTGGAAAGCACGCTGTCCGGTCGCTCGATCTCAATCACCCGCTTTACAACGTCCAGCGTCAGGGGCTCGATATAAATCTTATCCGCCATTGCCTTATCGGTCATGATGGTCGCCGGGTTAGAGTTAATCAAAACAACCTCCAATCCCTCCTGTTTCAAGGCGCGGCAAGCCTGTGCTCCCGCGTAATCAAACTCGGCTGCCTGTCCGATGACAATCGGTCCCGAGCCGATTACCAATACCTTCTTGATATCTGATCTTAATGGCATATCTATCTTTCTTCCTTTCAGGTTGGATTTCTTATCGGTCGCTTATTTTTGAAGCATTTGAATAAATTTATCGTATTCCGATTCCGGTGCTGACTGATACCGGATCACGTTCGGTTGGAACTGAACCGAAAATGCCGGAATAGCAGTATATTGTATTCCCTCACAGGTTTTATCATTGGCATTGATGTGGCTGATTTTCCCCAAATCAGCGGTGATACTCTCGTTTTCCACTGCATACCCATGATTCTGCGCCGTGACAAAGGTGCGGTTTTCGGTTAAATCCACAACCGGTTGGCTGGCTCCCCGATGTCCGTGCTTTAGCTTCACCGTCTTGGCGTCCATCGCCAATGCAAGCAGCTGATGCCCCAGCGATACGCCGAACATCGGCAATCCCAAACCGGCAATACTCTTCAAATTAGCAATTTCTTTTACATTATCGTCAGGATTCCCCGGACCGTCTGAAAGCACAATCCCATCTACATCCAGCTTTTTCACTTCTTCTGCATCAGTTAATGCAGGCAGAAGGGTTACCGAGCAACCTCTCTTTAACAACTCGTCAATCATTGATTTTTTACAGCCGTAATCCATAACGGCAACCTTATATTTTTCCTCTGCCGCCGGATAATAATACGGCTCCCCAACAGTTACTTCTGCAACCGGGTTGAGAATGGTATAATTTTTGATTTCCTCCAGCAATTCCGCTTTATTGATATTACCGTTTGTATATATTGCCCCGTTCATTACGCCTTGTTCTCGTAATATATGAGTCAGCTTGCGGGTGTCAATCCCGCAAAGACCGACAATATGGTGTTTTTTCAGGAAATGATCAATATTATCATCCATTCTGAAATTGGAAGGCGTATCACACCATTCCCGCACCAGATACCCTTTTGCGTGACATTTTCCGCTTGCATAATCTTCTTCATTGGTGCCGTAATTGCCAATCAGCGGAAAGGTCTGTACCACGATTTGCCCATGATAATCGGGATCGCTGAGTGTTTCCTGATATCCGGTTGCCGAGGTGGTGAATACGATTTCTCCGATTACCGTTCCCTCTGCGCCAAAGCATTCGCCCTCAAATTCCATTCCGTTTGCTAACAACAGCTTACCTTTGTTCATCATCATCATCCCATCTGCCTTTGATGGCTGTTTTTTTGTATTTACTTCTTGTATAAATATTTTTATTTATTTCTATCTGTATTAAAACGTAATTGTTCCGATTTCTCCGGTAATATCCGCTTTCATGCGCAAAGCTTCCCGTCTGGCAGCACCGGCATAATCTCGTTCGTCGCAGCCCTCTTTTTGATAAGCACAGATAATTCCGCGGGAGGAATTTACGATCGCGCCCAAGCCTTTTTTGTCAAATGCATATGCAACATCCTTCGCGCCGCCGCCCTGCGCGCCGTATCCGGGCACAAGAAAAAAGGTGCGCGGCAATGCTTCACGCAGTTGTTCCAGCTGTTTCGGATAAGTTGCGCCAACGACGGCGCCGACACCGCTGTAACCGTATTTTCCCGGAAGTGCTTCCCCCCATGTTTCACACATTTTGCCCATCACTTCATATACCGGTTTGCCGTCAATCAGCTGATCCTGCAGTTCTCCTGAAGAGGGGTTAGAGGTTTTTACCAACACAAAAATTCCTTTATCTCTCTGATTGCAGACCTGAAGCAATGGTTTAATTCCGTCACTGCCTAAATATCCATTTACCGTCAGTGCATCGCCCATAAACGGCTCCAGCATCTCTCCGTTGACTGCCGCCTCTCCTAAATGCCCGACAGCGTACGCTTCCATCGTCGTGCCGATATCGTTGCGCTTTCCGTCGGTTATCACGAACATTCCCTTTTCACGCGCATACTCCATTGTTTTTGCCAAGGTCTTTACACCCTGCCAGCCATACATTTCATAATACGCACATTGCGGTTTTACTGCCGGTACAATATCATAAAGCTGATCAATCAATCCTTTATTAAACGCAAACAACGCTTTAGCTGCCGCTTTCAACGTATTCCCGTATTTTCGGAAGTACTTCTCCTTGATAAACGCAGGTACATACTCCAGCTTCGGATCCAATCCGACTACGGTCGGATTTTGCGTTTGTACAATTTTTTCAGTTAACCGATCCAGTGACATAAATGATCCTCCTAAATATTAATCCTCAAAAACGATGTTGCCTCTAAGCAACGTCATCTTCACTTTTCCAATCAGATTTTTTCCTTTAAAAACAGTATTTTTGGATTTGGAATGCAGCTTTTCCGGTACTACCGTCCATTGCTCTCCCAAATCCACAATGGTTAAATCAGCAACTTCACCTTCGGATATTCTGCCGCCCGGCACTTTCAGCAATCTGGCAGGATTCCCCGACATCAACCTGCAAAGCTGCTGTAAATCCATCTTGCCGGTATGCACCAATGCTGTCAAAGTTGCCGCCAAGGACGTTTCGAGTCCAACCACACCGTTGGGCGCCTTCTCAAAATCACGTTTTTCCTCTGCACTGTGCGGCGCGTGGTCAGTAACAATGCAATCTATGGTGCCGTCAAGCACCGCAGCCTCGATCGCTGCCCGATCACTTTCTTCCCGCAACGGCGGATTCATCCGATAATCCGCATCCCGCTTCAGCAATTCCTGCTCCGTCAGAATAAAATAATGCGGACAGGTTTCGCACGTAACCGGCACTCCTTCTGATTTGGCACGCCTGATTGCTTCAATCGCTCCCTTGGTACTGACATGGGCAATATGAACCGGACTTCCGGTACGCTTTGCCAACGAAATTTCCCGTTCGGTGATACTATCCTCAGACAGCCTGTCCATCCCCTTTACACCAAGCTGCTCCGAAACGGCACCCTTGTTAATAATACCGCCGTCGATAATGGATAAATCTTCACAATGAGAGATCGGGAGCAATCCTGCAAGCGCGCCGTTTTGCAGCGCCTGCGCCATTTTTTCCCCATTCTCTACCGGTTTTCCGTCATCGCTTACGCCAACAGCGCCTGCCCGCTTCAGTTGATGAAAATCAGTCAGTTCATCTCCGAACATTCGCTTGGTAATCGACGCAATCGGATATACCCGCGCTTTGGCATGTTTCGCGCGAAGCAAAATATACTCGGTCACTTCCGGATTATCATTCACCGGAGAGGTATTCGGCATACAGGCGATTCCGGTCACGCCTCCCGCAGCGGCAGCCTCACAGCCGCTTAGTATATCCTCTTTATAGGTATATCCCGGATCGCGTAGATGCACATGCATATCGATCAGCCCCGGCAATACTGCTTTTCCGGCTGCATCTATCACGGTATCTGCATGCTCGGAGATGTCATTCGCAATTTTTTCAATCACACCGTCACGTATCAGGATATCGCCCACCTGATCCCTGTTTTCGTCAACGATTCTGCTGTTTTTTATCAATATACTGCTCATCGTCCGAAACCATCCTTTCTAAACTTTTGCAGGCGGTTGCAACTAGCAAATGACTACTTTATCAACGCCGTCTCGTTCTTTCACCATGACGCGCACCTGTTCGTTTGTCGCCGTCGGCACATTTTTTCCAACATAGTCCGCCCGCAACGGCAATTCCCGATGTCCGCGGTCTATCAGCACTGCCAGCTGAATATTCTGTGGTCTTCCTCGATCCATAATGGCATCAATTGCCGCTCTTACGCTTCTGCCGGTAAAGATAACGTCATCGACCAAGATAACCTTTTTTCCTGCAATATCAAACGGCAATACCGATCGGTCAACATAATCCGGCGCCGTTATCCGATCATCCCGAAACAGCGTAATATCCAACAGTCCTACATCAACCGACTTTCCTTCTACATCGGCGATTTTAGCAGCAATCCGGGAAGCAATCTCTGCTCCGCGCGACAATATGCCCACGATACACAGGTTGTCTACGCCCTTATTCTTCTCAATAATCTCATATGCAATACGGGCAATGCATCGACACAGCCCTTTTTCGTCCAACAATTCGGTTTTCACTTCCATACCGCACCCTTCCTTTCCTCATCTGTCTCCAATTTCCGATATGGCTGCATAAAAAAACAGCTTCACCCGCAACCATCACCCTTTGTGACGTTCACAAGCCAAGCCGACTTTAATCCATATCACGCAGTAATCCTCAACTATACCGAAAGATACCGCTTGTTCAATAAAGTTGACTGCCTTGTTAGCCTCACAGGACCAACTTAAAGGTGTCTGCTCATTTACTGAGCGTTTTATTTATTATACAACAGAAAGCTTCATCTGTAAATAGCGAATAGCGAAAAAAACAAAAAATTTACATAAATTTTTACACTGAATCGCATCTGTATAAATATGTCTGCTCATTTTTAGACACTATGATCAAATTCCAAGCAAAACCGCTGTTTTTAAAACGGCAATCTGCGTTTTCGCATCCTTAATTTCTCCGTCTGTCACCATTTTTAACACCTGCGAAAACGGCATTTTATAAACTTCTAAAAATTCATCCTCATCCAGATGTTGTTGACTCGGCTGAAGTTGTCTCGCCAAAAACATATGAATAATTTCATCGCAGTATCCGGGAGAAGGGTACATCTGCCCCAAACTGAGATAATCTCCGGCAGTTACACCCGCTTCCTCCTCCAGTTCCCGCATCCCGCAATGCAGTGGATCTTCCCCGCCCTTATCCAGCTTTCCTGCCGGAATTTCAAAAAGCACTTCTTGATAAGGGTAGCGAAACTGTTTTACCAGAATAATCTCGTTATCATCGGTCAACGGCAACACGCATACCCCTCCGGGGTGCTCTACCACATCCCGCAGTGCCGTCTTTCCGTTCTCAAGCGTCACAGTATCCTGCCGTAAATTGATGATTCTGCCCTGTACCAACATTTTTTGTGAAATCGTTTTTTCAGTTAACTTCATCGCAATCATAACCTTTCTTTTTCTGAAAAATCTGCTTGGCTCCCTGACTATTTTTAATCGCTGCTCAATATAAATATATTGTAACCCCAGAATTCAACAAAAGGAGATATCCGGATGGATGATTTTTTTACTAAGCCGCCATCTTATGAGCGCACCTGCAAACAGTGCAGCATCATCAAATCACACAATCCCCAGGTAAAGCTGTTCCCAATTGGAAAAAGCTTTCTGGGACGAAAAATTTATGCGCTGACTTTGGGGAACATCAAAGATGCCACCTTGTTTGCCGGCGCTTTCCACGCACAGGAATGGCTAACCTGTTCCCTGCTGCTCCGCTTTTTCGGAGAATTTGCTCACGCCTATACCACCCAAAGCAACTTGTTAGATATTGATATCTGCAAAACAATGGAAGAAAAGGGCTTAATTTGTGTGCCAATGGTCAATCCGGACGGCGTAGAAATTGCGCTCAACGGACCAAAATCTGCCAAGCATATGCAGCGTTATGTGGAAAATATCATGGCAGTGAATCATAAAAAATGGCAGGCAAACGCCCGCGGCATCGACCTCAACCATAATTATGATGCTGGGTTTGATGTACTTCGCGCCATGGAAAAATCACAGGGTATTAATGCACCTTCACCTACCCAATACGGAGGAAAAATGGCACATAGTGAATTTGAAACCCGTGCCATGATCAATCTCTGCAAAACCTTTGATGTCAAAAAGGTATTTGCCTTTCACTCACAGGGCGAAGAAATTTTCTATGAATACGGAACACGTACACCCTCCTCTTCCCGTCTGATTGCCGAACTGCTGGCAAGTGCCTGCGGCTATCGTTTGGTACATAACGACGGACTTGCTTCCCACGGAGGATTCAAAGACTGGTTTATCGACAAAACAGGAAGACCCGGATTCACCATTGAAATCGGTTCGGGAGAAAATCCGTTGCCGATAGAAGACCTCGAACCGATCTATGCCCGCCTGCTCGAAATGATGCTGCTTGCCGTGCTGATTTAACGGCATACCTTTGCATACAAATTGGTTTCCCACGCAGGTATATACGGATGATGCCGCAAATAAATCTGATAATTCGGGTTGATTTCTTTTATCAACAGCGGCAATTCGAAAAAGTCTCCGGTTCGATGATAAGCAGCAATATTCAGCTTCGGTGCATATTGCTGCAACGTTTTTATTCCGCCCGAAATTGCCTGTCGTTCCGCACCCTCTACATCCATTTTGATGGTGGTAACGCGCTCGCCGCCTAAAATACCATCAATGCTGTCAACCATTACCTCTGTTTTTGCATTTTGGGAAATGGCAGAGTTTCTCCCTGCACGGCGATCAAAATGCATCACTCCGGCGGAGTCCCAAACACCGATGTTTCTTGCCTCCACCTGTTCCAATCCGTTTTCTTCTATATATTTTTTCAGCTTCCGGTAATTTCTGATATCCGGTTCTGCCGCAATAATTCTTTTGCAATCGGAAGTGTAAGACAAAAATTCCCGTACGGTATCCCCGTTATATGCGCCCAAATCCAGATAAACTTCATTTGACTCAAGCGGCAAAATATCATGGTATATTTCATCAACCGACGTAGTCGCCTGCTCCAGATAATCCACCTTCCCGCTCAGCTTAAAGTTCACCACATTGGCAAACACCCGCTTGGATTGCTCATCCGCAAGCATGTCATAAGCTTCCTGCAAAGAGGCTTCTTTCTCATGAAGATATTCAAATGTAAAAAGCTCTGTTCCGACAACCGGCACATCGGGAGCATATAATTCCCGTTCCTCTGCGATACGACAAATTTTCCCACGCAATTCATCGGTAAATGCCGCAAAAGCAAGCACAACAATGCAATCGGGATAAGCTTCACATGCCTGCCCATAGGTCATGACCCGAAAGCCGCGAAAAGAGTGCCCCCGCACAAATTCATCGCTTGCAAATATCCCGCTGCAGACGATACCGTAATCGGAAAATACCCTCAAAATCTTGTCAGCGCCGTCCCCCATCCCATACAACAAAATCGGTTTTTCGGTCCGGCTTAAATATTCCCACACCGTTTGTTTTTCGGTTACCAACTCCAACATTTCAGTGTTGCTCTATCCTCTCTGAAAGCCAATTGCTTAATAAGATAAACTGCTCCATTGTCAGTTCTTCCGCCCGTACAGTCGGCTTGATATCCAATTTCTCTAATGCTTCCCGAACGGTTTCCTTGCTGATCCCCAGACCGGAAGACACCGGATTTACCAGTGTTTTTCTGCGCTGTGAGAAACCGGCACGAACCAAACGGAAAAAGAATTTTTCATCCCGAACCTGCTCGGGAGTATTCTCCTTTACGTCCAAACGAATAACACAGCTATCCACATTAGGTGCCGGCATGAAACTGCCCCTGGACACATGGAACAGCAGCTTTGGCGTGCTGAAATACCGTACCGCCAGACTCACAGCACCGACATCACGGGTTCCCGGCTCGGCGCAGATGCGAACCGCAGCCTCTTTTTGTACCATCACCGTAATGCTTTTGATTGGAAGACGCGCCTCCAGCAAACTCATGATGATCGGCGACGTGATATAATAAGGCAGATTCGCGCAAACCGCAACCTCTAAACCTGCAAATTCCTGCGCAATCAACTCTCTCAAATCCACCTTCAATACATCCTGATAAATAACCTGTACATTAGAAAACTCAGCCAGTGTTTCTTTCAGTACCGGCTCCAGTCGGGTGTCAATCTCAACAGCAACCACCTTATCGGCGCGCTTGGCAAGCTCAGCCGTCAGCACTCCGATTCCGGTACCGATTTCAATAATACCGAATCCTTTTCTCGCATTGCCCTCCTCTGCGATACGAGGGCATACCGAGGGGTTAATTAAAAAATTTTGTCCCAGCGATTTGGAAAAGGTGAAGCCGTGCCTTGCAAGCAGCGATTTCACCGCAGATGGGTCGGACAACCTGTATGTCTCCTGCAAAACGATTTCCTCCGAACGCCCTTATAAGGGCAAATATTCCATGCCGTCCGGACCCTGCGAAAAGGGCGCGCCACAACTTCCATCGCCCTTCCTTTTCACCGTCAAATCCCAAACGGCCTGCGCTTCCACTTGTTCCAAGGGATACGGCTCCCCTCGGAAGCACATAAACGCATCCCTGTTTCCGATATTATAGCATAGAAATTCCTGGAATGCCATTGATTCCTGGACGAAAATCCCCTATCATAGAAGTGGATAAAAACAAGTAGAGAAAAGAGGGAACATATGATCCGAACAGATAAAGAAAATTATTACCTGGATATTGCGGAAACGGTCTCGGAGCGCGGGACCTCGTTGCGCCGCAACTTTGGGGCAATCATCGT
>ERZ827524.806-NODE-806-length-36910-cov-5.617637_pt1 | contig 36910 bp, 29 predicted proteins | sample MGYA00519702_ERZ827524 | MGnify/ENA primary metagenome ERZ827524 (study PRJEB31778, sample SAMEA3449341) | human gut metagenome | biome: human gut; feature: human-associated habitat; material: faeces | place: United Kingdom | collected 2010/2012 ...
CGCAAGCTTCCAGAATGTTATAGAAGCCAATCATGTTGCTCTCGATGTAAGCATCCGGGTTGGTGATGGAGTAACGCACACCAGCCTGAGCACCCAGATTGACCACAACATCCGGGTGATGCTTCTCAAAAATGCTGTTGATAAGTGCTTTGTCCGCAAGGTTTCCCTTGATAAATGTATAGTTCTCGAACTTTTGAAGCTCCGCAAGACGAGCTTCCTTGATGCGGACATCATAGTAATCGTTCATGTTATCCAGACCGATGACATTGGTATCCGGCTCGGTAGTCAGGATACGCTTGGCAAGGTTGGAACCAATGAAACCGGATGAACCGGTGATAAATACTGTTTTAGCCAACTTCTTCACCCTTACTCTTTTCTCCACACCATCTTATTGACCACGTTTACATAACCCTGAATGATGCGAACCACCTTCATGGACACAGTCTCGTCCACATAGTCAGGACAGGGCTTGCCCAGAACGCCCTTCTGCTTCATCTCGATGGCCATATCAGTAGCGTTGAGAAGTTCCCGGGTGGTAATGCCAGCGAGAATGAAGTCACCAGCTTCCAGTGCCTCGGGGCGTTCCGTACTGGTGCGGATACACACGGCAGCGATGGGATGACCGACGGACAGATAGAAGCTGCTCTCTTCGGGCAGAGTGCCGGAGTCAGAAACGATTGCCAGAGCGTTCATTTGCAGCTTGTTATAATCGTTGAAGCCCAGCGGCTCGTTGACACGTACACGAGGGTCGAGTTTGAAGTCGCTCTTTTCCAGATGGTGCTTGCTGCGGGGATGGCAGGAATACAAGATGGGCATATCGTACTTTTCTGCCAAAGCGTTGATGGCGGTGAACAGGCTCAAGAAATTCTTTTCGGAGTCGATGTTCTCTTCCCGGTGGGCAGACAGCAGAATGTACCTGTCCTTCTCCAGTCCCAGACGCTCCAGCACATCGCTTTTCTGGATTTTCTCCAGATTCATGTGCAGCACTTCTGCCATGGGAGAACCAGTCTGGTAGGTGCGCTCCTTGGGCAGACCAGTATCCGCCAGATACTTCCGGGCAAACTCGGAATAGCACATATTCACGTCAGAAATCACATCCACGATGCGGCGATTGGTCTCCTCGGGCAGGCACTCGTCCTTGCAGCGGTTGCCGGCCTCCATGTGGAAGATCGGAATGTGCAGCCGTTTGGCGGCGATGACGGACAGGCAGGAGTTGGTATCCCCCAGCACCAGCACGGCGTCCGGCCTGACCTTCTGCATGAGAGCGTAGCTTTTGGCGATAATCGTGCCGATCGTCTCGCCGAGGTTTGCACCGGCGGCATTCAGGTAATAGTCCGGCGCACGAAGCCCCAGATCCTCAAAGAACACCTGATTCAGCTCGTAGTCGTAATTCTGCCCCGTGTGGACGAGAATCTGCTGGAAATAGCGGTCGCAGCACTGGATGGTAGCAGAAAGACGGATGATCTCCGGCCGCGTGCCGAGGATCGTCATCAGCTTGAGTTTTTCCATTTCAGACCTCCTCATAGAACGTGTCCGGGTGCTGCGGGTCGAAGCACTCGTTGGCCCACATCAGCGTCACCAGATCATCAGTCTTGCTGAGATTCGTGATGCTGTGGGTATAGCCCGGCAGCATGTGGACGGCTTCGATCCGCTCGCCGCTGACCGCAAACTCCAGAACCTCGTCCGCGTCCAGCCGCCGCTCGCGGATCAGTCCGTGCCCTGCCACAACAATGAAAAATTCCCACTTGCTGTGGTGCCAGTGTTGGCCCTTGGTGACGCCGGGTTTCGTGATATTCACGGAAAACTGCCCGCAACTCTGCGTTTTCAGCAGCTCCGTGAAGCTGCCGCGGGCATCGACATTCATCTTGAGCGGGAACGCCGTCCTTTCCGGCGGCAGATAGGAAAGATAGGTGGAATAGAGCTTCTTTTCAAAGCTGCCCGCCGGAATTTCCGGAAGTAGCAGCGTTTCCGGCTGGACGTGAAAGGATTGCAGTAGCTCCACGATTTTGCCCAGCGTCACGCGGTGCGTCACCGGCACGCGGCAGAAATCTCCGCCGGGCACCTGCGTCAGGCCGTCATAATCGCAGCGGTGCGCCCGGCCGGACAGCGCTGCCAGCAGCTCCGCGACAAGATCGTCAATGTAGACCAGCTCCAATTCCGTCGCGGGGTCGTTGACCGTGATTGGCAGATCGTTTGCAATGTTGTGACAGAACGTCGCCACGGCGGAATTGTAATTCGGTCGGCACCACTTGCCGAACACGTTGGGGAAGCGGTAAATCAGCGCCTCCGCACCGGTCTCGGCGGCATAGGTCCGCAGCAGCTTTTCGCAGGCAAGCTTTGCCTTGCCGTATTCGCTGCCCGCATAGCGCCAGACGAGAGAGGCCTGGGCGGAACTGGCCAGCATTACGGGGCAGCGGTTGCCCGCACTTTGCAGGGCAGTAAGCAGCGCCTCCAGAGAGCCGGTATTGCCGGAGAGGTATTCCTCCGCCGTTTTTGGGCGGTTTACCCCTGCTAAATGGAATACGAAATCCGCGGATCTCGCACAATCGGCAAGCTGCTCCGGTGAGCCGTCCGTGTCATATTCGAAGATTTCGCGGATGTCCAGCTCCAGGTGGGTGCGGTCCTTGCCGTCGCGGATGTTTCGGAGCGCTGCGACGAGATTTTTCCCCACAAAGCCGCGCGCGCCGGTGACAAGAATGTTCATCAGCAATTTCCTCCAAAGAGCTTGAGCTTCTGCAGCAGGCGCTTCATACCATCCAGGTCCAGCCGCTGGGTGTTATGGGAGGTGTACGGTTCGATCTGAGACAGCTCCGCGCTTCCTTTGGAGAAATAGTTGTCGTAGTTCAGATCGCGGCTGTCGGCGTGGATGCGGAAGAAACCGGGAAGGTCCTCCGCCCGCAGCATTTCCTCCGAGGTCACGAGTACCTCAAAGAGCTTTTCCCCGTGGCGCGTGCCGATGGTCTGCACGCCGAGCTCGGACTGCTTCAGCTCAAGAACAGCCTGTGCCAGCGTCTCGATGGTCGCGGCGGGCGCCTTCTGCACGAACAGGTCGCCCTGCTCGCCGTGCTCGAAGGCGTAAAGGACAAGATCGACGGCGTCGCTGAGCGTCATCATGAAGCGAGTCATATTGGGATTCGTGACGGTCAGCGGTTTTCCCTCGTCGATCTGGTCGCAGAACAGCGGAATGACTGAGCCGCGGGAGGCCATGACATTACCATAGCGCGTCAGGCAAAGCACGGGATCGTCTGCCAGCATCTGCTTCGACCGGGCGATGACGTTCTTTTCCATCATAGCTTTGGACATGCCCATGGCGTTGATGGGATAGGCGGCCTTGTCGGTGGAGAGAAAGATCGCCTTCTTGACCCGGTTTTCCACGCAGGCATCAATGACGTTGTTGGAGCCGATGACATTGGTTTTGACGGCCTCCATGGGAAAAAATTCGCAGGAGGGCACCTGCTTGAGGGCGGCGGCGTGGAACACATAGTCCACGCCCCGGAAGGCTGGGGCGATGGAGCGGTAGTCCCGCACATCGCCGATGTAGAATTTGATTTTCTCCGCGCAGGCGGGACAGGCCAGCTGATAGGCGTGGCGCATGTCGTCCTGCTTTTTCTCGTCGCGGGAGAGGATACGAATCTCGCGGATGTCCGTGGTCAGAAAGCGGTCCAGAACCGCGTGACCGAAGGAGCCGGTCCCGCCCGTGATGAGGAGGACTTTGTTTTCAAATCTTGACATAATCAGCATGCCTTTCTCTGCGAATTATCGGTTTTCTTTCGCTTTGGAAACACATCACGCAGCAGGATTGCCTGACACATCAGCAGCCCATTGGGACGCAGCGGACGTAGGAGAAGCGGAAATACGAACGTTGTAGATATTTGCGTCAGCAGGGAGGCAACGGCAGCACCTGTTGCGCCCCAGCAGGGGATCAGCAGAAAATTCAGAGCCACATTCACCAACGCGGAGCCGATATAAAGCGGTGTCAGGTATTTTTGCTTTCCTTCGCATACTACCCACGCGCCGCGGGCCACGCCCAGATAAGAGAATGCGGTGTACCAAGTAATGACCTGCATCGGCATGACAGCCGGAAGGTACGCTTCCCCATAGAGCAGGCTGACAGCCGGTCGTGCAAGCAGCGTGATCACGGCGGAGACGGCAACAGAAAGATAGAAAACAAGGGCATACAGCTGCCGGTTATACCGGACGAACTGCGCTCGATCCGTCCGATGGGCCTGCATGATACCGGGCGTGATCGAATCAATGATAGCTGACAGGACGAAGGTCCACACGGTAGCCAGACTGGTAGCCGTGGCGTAGTAGCCAACGGAGGCCTCATCCAGCAGATGCTTGAGCATAAAGCGGTCTGTACAGTTATAGACGGACACCATAAGGCCGCAGAGAATAAAGCTCCCGCTCTGGCGCAGAAGGGCGCGCCCCTTTGCAGGCGAAATATGCAGACGGGGACCGCCCCGCCACTTGTACAGCCCCAGAAATACAATGGCTGCTACGGCATAATCGATTGTGTTGGAGATGGCAAACCAGCGAACGTCCTTGCCCAAAACCAGAAGGAGTACTTTGTAGAAAGAGACGATGATATACCCAACCGATGTGGCAATCGTTGCGTATTTGGACTCCAGCCGACTTTGAAACCAGTACTGAATGGTATCAAACGCCTGAAAGATCAGGGACATGCTGTAAAGCGCTACCACGGTCATGGTCAAGCGCTCTCCACGGTCCACAGCGGCCACTATGGCCAGAATGCTGACCGCAGACAGCGTACTGGACAGCAGCCGCATTGCGATCGCCGTTCCAACTGTAGTTCCGGCACCCTCCGGGTCATCCATAAAGTCCTTCAAAAGGAGTGAACTCAACCCCAGAGTGGCAAAGGATGTGAAAAAGGCGGTATACAGGGCGGCATAGTTGACCAGACCATAGTTACTCGGCCCCAGATAGCGTGCAGTGAGCAGATTGACCAGAAAGGCCAGTGCCATGTGCAGGATTCTACCTGCGACCAGCCAGCCCGCGTTTTTGGCGGCACGTCGGCTGAAAAAAGATACTTTCATATTTGCGATATATGCCAGCAGTGGCTAAGCGCGGCTGCACGGCCCTTCCGAATAGAGTTCGGGGGACGGAACCCCCTCTGAAATGGCCCGGATCAAATCGACCAGCCGACGGGCGGCTTCTTGAGCATTCCAGGTGTTTGTGATGGTCTCATAGGCATGTTTGCCCATTGCTTCCCGTGTAGATGGCTGCTCCAACAACCGTACGACATTTTCGTATAGTTCATTCCTATTCCCAGCGCGATAGACACAGCCATTTACGTTATTCTCGACCAAATAGGGCGTCGAGCCGGCTGCGTTACTGGCAACGACTGCGCAGCCGCTGTTCATGGCCTCGTTCAACACAGCGCCCCAGCCTTCGTGCCGATCCGAAGTAAACAGAAATATTGCGCTGCGTTCCATTTCCCGGCGCACCTGCTCCGGTGACAGGCTGCCCAGAAGGAAGACCTGAGATTCCAAAGCATATTGTGCGATCATTCCACGCAGCTTCGGTTCCAATGTCCCGCTTCCCGCTATACGCAGAGAAAACGAATAGCCTGCATCCCGCAGCCGAGCCGCAAGCCGGATTGCATCATCCGGGTGCTTCAAATCCAGCAAGCGGCCCGCCCAGAATATACTGCCCGGCTCTTTTTGTGAGAGCAGCGCTTCCGTATCATAGGAAAGTACTGCAGGAAAATATCCCCATTTATAGGCCTTCCCACGGAACAATCCCATTTTTGCGTAATCCCCGGCGGCATAGGCACTGGCGCATAGAAGATACACCGGCTTGTTAGAGGGATTCCAACGGTGCCATTTCACCATCCGCGGCAGAAATTTCAGCGGCTCCAAGCCGTTTTTCAGAGGGCGCTCCTGATATCGCAGGATCAGCTTTCCCTCCCGCAGGCGTTCCCGCAGCAGAATTTGCGGCGCAGAGCCAACAATTACGGCATCTGCCTCCAAAATCTCGCGGGAGGCCACGACCCATTCTGCTGGGGTACGCGGCGTGACAACAAAATCCGGAAGATCCCTGATCTCGCCCCACATCGCGCGCCGCTCCAGTGAGATCGTTCCACAGGCCAGAAAGCGGAACGAGACGCCGTCTTGGGCAGCCAGTGCACGGCATAGCGGCCCCTGATGATGGTTGTAGAAATTGGAGAGAAAAATGAGGTTCATGGGGTGACCTCCGATTTGCTCTGGTGCATTGCACCGTTAATTCCACCCTGGATCATAAGAAAGAAATAATAGATGTACGGGTTTGCAATATAGATCGGTTCGACCATAAAATTTATGATTGCTGCTGACGTAAAGCAGAAAGCGATAGGGCTGATGCTACGATCTGTATGCAATCTGCCAAAGCGAAACAGTATGATTATTTCGTCAATTGTTGCTGATATCGAGAAAATGAAAGGGAGTATTCCAGCAACACGGTAAATGTCCAGCCAGAAATTGTGCGCATATGTTTGCCCGCCATACAGAACAAATTGATTATTGGAACCAAATGGATAGCGCAACCAATTATCAAAAAAGCTTTTCCAGATATTGATGCGCCCACCGGCATTTAGCAGATCCCCCTGTGTGATGCGCCGATAAAGTCGTGTCGATACAAATGTGCTTTTCAAATGAGCAATATCTGCTTCCCAGACTATGAGAACGATCAAAAATAGGATAACAACGCCAAGAATGATATGGAGTCGACGCTCAAGAGATATTTTAGCAGTTGACAGAATATATATCAGAATTCCGACGAGAAGTAATCCGGAGACAAAGAAAAAAGCGCGATATGCTTGCTGTATAGCGTTATAGAGTGAGATGGATAGGACAAGGAGAGATGGAATAGTCCACTTTCGATCACCGAAAAAGAGCAGGCCGATTGAAATGGCAGCAGGGAAAAGAAACAGAAGCCCCTGCGCTGTGACGGACAGATAGTTCTTATGCCAAAAGTCGTAAGCTAGTCGAGCATATCGCTCATCAACGCGATGAAAGAACTGATAAGACACAACATTAAGGGTACCATGCAGAAAGAAACCAGCTGAGATGCTTATGATCATCAACAGTAGTAAGTTTCTGTTAGGGGAATTCCTGATGAAGTGGCTGCCGACCAGGTAGCAAGCCCAAGGCATGACGAGGTATTTAAGTAGGTCGGCAAATACGAAGCTGTTATGATAGCTGTAGAATATGAAATAGAAAATTGAGAACAGAGCAAGAAGTATGGCTTGCTGCGTTATTACAATATGACGAATATGCAAGATCAAATAGGCGAGCAGGAATATTGCAAGGAAATCGCCGCCAATGCCTAAAAAATCCATACTGGAAATAAAGATGGTTAAAAGGCATAGGATATCCCTACGGTATAGAGAACCGCGTTCCTGTTGCTGAATAGCTTGCATGAAATCTCATTCCTTTGGAGTTCTTGTAAAATGCCGTGTGGGAGGGCTGCACAATTGTGCAGCCCTCCGGATGGTGTTTGCTGACAGGATTGACCTCTAAATTGTGAGAGTAAACTCGGATTACGAGTTACTGTCGTCCAATTCGGACAGAAACAGAACTTGAAATTCTTCCAGTTCATCGTCAACAGGAATAATGCTTAATTCGGTTACCATTGTTTCCAGCTGTGCTGCATCAGTTGTACCACGAACGGTGTAGGTATAGCCCAGCTTTTCAGCATAAGCCTGCGCGTAGGAGTTTGCTGCTACAGACAACACGATATTAAGCGCATCTTGCAGAATGCGGTCTTCAATTTCTGTTACAGTGTTGGGAATATACAGGCTGAGGAGCGCAGTATCGCCTTTGAATGCGTATTCTCCAATGCTTTCAAGATTGCTGCCTTCAGAGATCGCTACTTCATTCAGCTTTGTGCAGTAGTAGAAGGCATACCCATCCAATCTGGTAACACTGTCAGGAATGGCAATTGTTTTCAGGCTGCTGTAGCCAAAGGCACCCCAGCCGATGCGCTCGAGCTGCGAGCCATCTTCAAAGGTTACAGTTTCGAGTCTATTGCACCAGAAGAAGTTGAACTTACCAATATAGGTGATGTCTTTACCAATCATGACTTGCTTGATTAGATACTTGCATGCTTCCCAAGGGGCATGGTTTGTCTCATTGTCCGCCATAGGGCCACTGCCAGTGATCTTCAGCACACCGTCAGAAGTCAGAACCCATGCAGCGTCCTCACCGCAGAAGCCGGAGGCAACGACTGCTGGCCTAGCGGTTCTTGTTACATAGGCGATGCCATACTTTTCGGCATAGGTCTGAGCATAGGAGCTTTCTGCTACTGACAGCGTAACATTCGCGATGGCATTTTCAAAGATACCCCATCCAATATTATTCATGCCGTCAGGAATGTACAGGCTCGTCAGCTTTGTATCTGCCTTGAATACGCATTCACCCAAGCTGGTCAGACAACTGCTCTCACTGATCTCAACGTTGGACAGGTTGGAACAATAGTAGAAGGCATACCCTTCCAAACGGGTCACACTGTCGGGAATGGCAATCTGAGGCAGGCTGCTGTAGCCGAAGGCACCCCAGCCGATGCGTTCAAGCTGCGAGCCCTCTTCAAAGGTCACAGTTTCAAGCTTATTACACCAGAAGAAGTTGAATTTACCGATATAGGTGATGCCCTTTCCAATGACAATCTGCTTGATCTGATACTTGTATGCTTCCCAGGGAGCCTGGTTTGTGTTGTTATCCGCCATGGGACCGTCCCCGGTGATATTCAGAACACCCTCAGAGTCTAGCGTCCATGCGGCGTTCTCTCCGCAAGTGCCGGAAGCGACAACAGTCAACTTCGCTTTCCGTGTTTCATAAGCAATGCCGTACTTTTCCGCATAGGCCTGTGCATAGGAATTCTCTGCCACGGAGAGCGTTACGCCGGTGACATCCTTGAAAATCGCGGAGCCGATCTTTGTAACGCCGTCAGGAATGTACAGAGAGGTCATTTTGGTGTCGGCTTTAAATGCATATTCGCCAAGGCTTTCCAGCTTGCTGTTCTCACTGATCGCAACACCGGTCAGCTTGGAGCAATAGTAGAATGCATAGCCGTCGATCCGGTTAACAGAGTCAGGAATGGTGATAGCAGGCAGGCTGCTGTAACCAAAGGCACCCCAACCGATACGCTCGAGCTTTGTGCCCTCCTCGAAGGTCACGGTTTCCAGTCTGCTACACCGGAAGAAGTTGAACTTGCCAATATAGGTGATGTCCTTACCAATTACGACTTGTCTGATTTGATACTTGTATGCTTCCCAAGGAGCGTGATTTGTATTATTGTCCGACATGGGGCCGTTTCCTGTGACGCTCAGAACACCTTCGGAGTTCAAAGTCCACGCTGCGTTATCACCGCAACTGCCGGAGGCCACAACTGTGGGCTTGGGTGTTCTTGTTTCATAGGAGATACCATATTTCTCAGCATAGGCCTGTGCATAGGAATTTGCAGCAACGGACACAGTTACATTATTGCCAGCTCCCTCGAAGATACCCCAGCCAATATTATTCGTGCCGTCAGGAATATACAGGTATTTCAGTTTTGCGTCGGCCTTGAATACGCTTTCGCCCATTCTGGCTAGCTTGCTGTTTTCACTGATCTCCACACTGGACAGCTTGGAGCAATAGTAGAACGCATAGCCGTCGATCTGCGTAACAGAATCGGGAATGGTGATGGAGGGCAGGCTGCTGTAGCCGAAAGCACCCCAACCGATACGTGCAAGCTTGATATTTTCCGCAAAAGACACGCTTTCAAGCCTGCTGCACTGGAAGAAGTTGAATTTGCCAATTGCAGTGATTTCATTGCCGATCAGGATGTGCTTAATATAATACCTGTAGTTACCCCAGGGAGCACGCTTCGCGATGTTGTCCACCATATCGCCATAACCGCCGACAACGAGCTTACCATCGCGGTAAAGAACATAATTGGCTGTCTGGCCACACAGGCCAGCATTGATCAGGTCAGCAGTTGTGCAGCGAACAAACTGACCATTTTCAAACTGGCACGTTTCACCGCAGATAACATATTCGCCCTGATAGGTAAGGCCATCTTGATCAAAGGAATATGTACCTTCCGTGAGCACCAAAACACCAGTCACGGAGTTTCCACCAGCAAAATAGCGCATTCTTCCCGTCTTCATATCCTTCGCCCAGCCGGGGTAGGCGCTTTCCTTCGCGCCGGTCTCGTAGCCGCAGACCTCACAGGAAAGGATATCCGTGTCGCTGTCGTAATCGTATGTGTGTTCATCATTCTCGCACAGCGGGGTCTTCCTCTTGCTATACTGGTCGAGCACGGTCTTACTTCCGTCCTCTGCCACATTATACGCTGTAACGGTAGCCTGGAAGCGGTCGGCGGTGACGTCGACATAGATGCTCTCGAAGTCGAGCGTGGCCTTTTCGAAGTGGAAGTCCTTATTATCCACGATGGAGTAGGACTTACCGCCGGTGGAGCCGCAGATGTAGTACACGGTGCCCTTTTCCTCCACCTGACCGGCCGTCAAGGGAGCGGTGCGGGCGTAGCTGTGGTCATTGCCGGAGAAGTAGAAGTCGATCCCGGCTGCGTCGCAGGCTGCGGGCAGATACTGCTGATAGATCTCGCCGCCGCCGGTGGGGTTGGTATAGTAGGCGGGGACGTGCGTGACCAGCACCTTCCAGGTGCAGCTCGTCTTCGCAGCGTCCTCGATCAGCCACTGTGCGAACTGCTGCAGGGTGTCCTTGTCGGAGGTGTGGTTCAGGACGGCGATGTAGACGTCGCCGCGCTCCACGGAATACCAGTCAGCAGGCACGCCGAACACGCTCCTGGCAGCGATGGCGCCGTTGCCGCTGTCGTCTGCCTCGTGGTTGCCGATGACGTGGAGTACATCGGTGTCACGGATGCCGTCGAGCGTGAAGAGCTTCAGGGCGTCGTCCCACTGGTTGTAGTAGCGGACATTGTCCACGGCGTCGCCGAGCTGAACGCCGAAGGGATACTGCCCGGCCAGATGATCGGCGATGCGGACCATGCCCTCAAGGGCGGCCTCCTCCTGAATGTCCGCCAGCAGGAAGAAGCGGGTCTGCTTCCCGGCTGCCGGGACGGTAAAGCTGCGGATGGCGGACCAGACCGTGCCGTCGCCGACGCGGTAGTAATACGTCGCGCCTGCGGTGAGGCCGCTCAGCGTCACGCCATTCACGCGGTTGATCTGCTTGCTGCCGGAGTAGGAGATCAGGCGGCTCGTGCCCTCGATCTGCGTGGCTTCGCTCAGATCTGCGCTGGTGGAAAGCTCTGCTACGGCGGCAGCGGCGCTGTGGCGCGGGTCGCTCATCCAGGTGATGGTCTTGCCGTCTGTGGCAGGGGAGAGGGCGTAGATGATGTTGTAGGGTGCGCCGGTCTCGTCGCCCACGGCGTTGTAGCTGAACAGGGTGATCTGATAGGAGCAGTTGCCCTCGGCGTCCTCGGCGCGCAGGTTCACGCTGCCCTCGCTTGCCGTCAGGCCGGAGATGTCGATCCGGCCGTTCTCGTCGGTCTGACCCTGCAGGACGTCATTGGCATAGACGTTGACGCCGACTGCCGCAGCGCCGTCGCGAACGACGGTCACGGTCGCGGTGGCCTTGCTGCCTGCCACGGCGGTCTCGGCCGTAATGCGGTACATGGCCTCAATCGGGTAATTTGCAACGGGCGTGGTGAAGCCGGTCGCAAACTGGTTCAGGTCGCTGATATCGAGGCCCTCCGTCTGCTTGCAGCCGTAGGAGCCCTTCGTGACCTGCACGTTGATGCTGCTGCCCTCTGTGACGGAGGTGGGGATGGGAATGTCGACCGTGGCCAGCGCACCAGCCGTATACTTCGCGTGGTCAATGGTGGTGATTTCCACGGAGATGACGCCCTTGGAGGGATCGTAGCTCCAGCTGCCCGTCACGCCCTCGGGGAAGGTGGCGTTTGTAACGGGATAGCTGCGCGTGACGGAGATGGTTGCCGTCAGAGAGGTGATGGAAGCGGGATCATCGCTCTCCAGCGCCAGCTGCCACGTTTTGCCGACGGTGGGAACACCCAGCGTGTTCAGCGCAATGTTCGGCACGTCCGGCTTTTCGGCCTCGACGGTGAAGTAGCGGGTCTCGCGGGTTACGTTGCCGTAGCCGTCCTTCAGGTAGAACGTGATGGAGTGCAGGCCGTTGCCGAAGTGCATCAGACCGGAGGTGCTGCCGAGAATGTCACAATCGTACTTGCCGCGATAGGTGCCGTCGAAGTAGAAGTAGGCGGATTCCACGCCGGTGGCGTAGGGATCGGTCTCCTCGCTGTCGTGGTAGGTGACGAAAAAGCGGAGCTTGTCGGAGTGGAGGGTCATGCCGTCCTCGAGCTCTGTCTTGGTGCCGTCGTCGTTCACGAGCTGGATGGAGGTCACGACCGGAGCCGTGACGTCCTGATTGTTTGCGCCGTAGACGACGCAGAAATTATCGAGAAGAATGTAGCCCTTCAGGTCGCCCTTGTCGAGCTTGACGCCGTCGGTGGTGTACCAGCCGATGCCGCCGGTAGTGACCATCGCACGGAACAGCATGCCGCTGTTGGCGCGGATCAGGGCACCGGCGTACTGAGTAAGATCAGCCTCAAGATACTGCCAGCCGGTCTTCAGCCCCTCGCCGCTCCCGGCGCTGCCATTGCTGAAATTGACATAGGCGTTCGTCCAGCTTTGGCCATTATTTGTACTGGTGGCGATCTGGGCACGCAGCCACGGGACAGGGACTCCCTCGGGGATATAGACCCAGACACCAAGCGCTGTCGGCGTGCCGTCAATGGCGAGATTGTCGCCAAGGCCGAGACAGGCTCCATCGGTACCGGTGAGACCGGTCCAGTCATATTCCAGCTTGATGGCCTTATGACCGAAGCGGACGATGTCGGCATATTCCTCGGCGGTATCGGAGACGATGGAGCCCTTGACGACGCCGCCGCGGCCGGCATAGTGATAGGTCGCGACTGCATTGGAGGCCATGCCGCCAAAGCTTTCGACGGTCGTGCCGATGGTGGAATAATCCCACGGGTCCTCATCGCCGCCGTCGAGGATCATGGTCGGCTCCATGCCGATATTCACGGTAACTGTGGCGCTCAGGTCGCCGCGCGTGGCGGTGACGGTCGGGCTGCCGGAGTATTTCACGTTGCTCGTGACGGCGAACCGGTTGTTCGCAAACGAACCTGCATCCGGGTCGGAGATGGCCCAGTTGATGTCGCCGTCCTTGAGATGGACCTGCTCGGATTGATAGGTCGCCCGGAAGCCAAGGTCGCTGACGTCGTTATAGTTGAGGTTGACTTCACTCGACGCGAACGAAAGGGCGTCCGGCTCCTGCACATGCAGGATGGTCGAACCGACCGTCTTGCCGCCGCTGATTAGGTCGATCGTCACGTCGCCGGTCTTGCCGGACGAAGTGAACACGGCGGAAGCGCCGCTGCCATTGACAGTGGTCTCGCTCACAGTGCCCATGGCCGCATCGCTGACCGTGAAGACGGCGTCCGCGGGGAGCGCCTTTGCCGGAGCGCCGGAGAAGTCCATGGCGCTGGCCGTCAGCTCGACCGTGGAATTGGGTGTGTAGTATTCGCCGTCAGGCGTGACGGCGGCGTGGTCGAACTCGCCGGAGGCAGCCACGGTGGAGACGACAAGGATCGTGCCGGAGACCACGCGCTCGCTGCCGCCTGCGGGTGTGTTGCGCATGGTCAGGTCGCTTTCGCCCTCGCGTTGGGAGAGGTAGGTGGAGGAGCCGCCCTCGTCGAGCTGGATGGCCGCCACGCAGCCGAGCGCGACCATCATGCGGGCCTCTTCCTCGGCGGTGTAGCCGACGGAGCGGGGGGCCATGGTGCCGTCTGCCTGGAACAGGACGACCGTGCCGTCGGCCTTGACGCCGACGCTGGTGCGCGGGTAATAGCCGCCGTTGCCGGACTGGGAAACAACGACCTTGCCATCCCAGACCATGGCGACGAGCGCGTCGACCGCCTCGACGATCTGAACGGCCTTGCCCTGCTTTTCACTCTGGCTGGCCTCGGCCTGCGCAAGGGTCGTGCCCTCGCGGAAGACGTTGACGGAGCCGTCGTCAAACGCGGCGAGGAAGGCGCGGCTGGAGTTATCGTGATGCACGACACCGTTCATCACGAGATAGCCGGAGGGCTCGCCGGTGTTGATGTTGAACCACGAGGCGTTGACGCCGCCGACGACGTTCAGGCCCGTCTCCCTTTCGTAGACGTGCGCCTGCTCGGTCGTGGTCTTCAGCGTCCAGCCAAGCTCCTTCGGGTTGCGGTTGCCGTAACCGGCCACAATCTTCGCCCGTCCCTCATTCGGGTTGACCTGCATGACGTTGGCAACGGTCTGGGAGTTGCCCGCGTCGTTGTTCGTGATAATCACGGACTCGGAAATATCCGGCGCGATGGAGTAGTTTTTAACAGAAGTAACACGATAGCTTGTGCCATCAATGTTGCTGCCTTTTGACAGATTGTTTGAAACGGTAGACGTAATTGCATCTGTGCTTTGCGGGTTCGTGTCGGCTCCCTTTATGGCGAATGCTGCAGTCGGTAAAGTACTAAGCAGCAGCATCACACATAAGAATAACGCTGCAATGCGCTTTGTAACGGAACACCTCATTTTTAACTCTCCTTTTCTGTAATTTATATATCTCCCGAAAGAGACTATATACAAACAAAATGGCCTACAATTAATTACGGATTATGTGGCAAGTTTTAATCGATTTTAATGTAGTCCGTAAAGGGGTGGTTCAGGTCGATCATTTCAGCGTAATGGTGGCCGACTTTTTCTTCTTCAGGAAGATCGGCTCGCCAGTTGCCATATTTCTGCGTGAGATATGCGTCAAATTGCGCAGGTATTCTGACTTGCATACCTTCAAATGCTGCAAAAGTGCCATCTCCATATTGCGCGCGCGGCGCATATTCGAGTTTCCCTTGCCAGTTGCCGTGGTTACAAATGACTTCGGAATCCCCTTCAGAATACGAGGAGATGAGTTCCTCATATTTTCTCATAATGTGCTGTGTATGCTTGTGAATCCCTAGCAGGCGCTCCAATCCAAAGAATAACTTGGTACACCAACTGCATGGCAGCTGGAATGCGCACGCTGCCATCAGTTTATACTTCTTCTTCAGCAGCTCCAATCGGCGTATCTCAAACGGTGTTTTTGGATATCCATCCAAAGGAAATACATCAATATAAACGCCATGATTGATAGATAGCTTCGCAGCACTTTTCTCAATATAAGTAGTATTCGAATCGCGAACCTTGCTGAATATCTGTGGGAATGCCGGGTCGGTGCGATAATTCTGCAGGAAATAGCTGTTCGGGAGCAGCTCCTGCGCCTTTTCAACAAAAATCTCATAGTCGGGACGGAGCAAGCCAATATCCAGATCATCATCCCAAGGAATGAAGCCAGAGTATTTAACTGCCCCCAAGGCACTTCCGCAAATGAGATAGTAGTTGATGTGCAATTGGCGGCATACTGCATCTACCGCTTGGAGTATTTTGAATTCTACTTGCTGTAAATCGGTCATAAGTTCACTATCCGTTCCGCTTTCTTTAATGTGCTGTATGTTCCGCCTGGATGCTCTCAGATATCTGCTGATACAATTGAATATACTTTGCATATGCGCGATCCTTATCGAGACATTCTGTTATATTAGAATCGACTCGGACATTATCCATTACAATGCGGCGAACCGCACGCTCCATGGCCGTTAAGTCACCTTGCGGAATAAGAACGCTGTCGTTTGTAACGAGTGTTTCTGGACATCCGCCAGTTTGATAGACAATTACCGGTGTACCGCATGCCTGCGCCTCTAAATTAACAGTTGGAAAGGTGTCTTCATAGGTAGGATTCACAAAGACATCAGCAATTGTATACCATTGTGCAAGTTCAGTCTGATCGGTTGTACGCTGAAGACCAAGTATATTAGACGGCATTTTGGAAAGCTGCTTTTCGGATAGCCCGATTAGAACGACCTGATAAGCTGCCCCCAAGCGATTAGAGAGACTCAGTAAATCTTGCAGCCCTTTATGAGTATTCCAAACGTTGGCAACACCAAGTACGATATTTTTATTCAGCAGATGGTACTTGGATTTGAGTTGACTTGGACGTTTGTGGAATACATTACGATCAATTCCATTCGGAACAACTAATGTTGGATAATTCTGCAGAAAAGATTGGGAAACTTGATTCGCAAGCCACTGCGACGGCGTTGTAATGATTAGGTTCTTTACGCCGGTAAAAGCTTCTTTTTTCCTGAGATAATTATGGCGTACATCACCATGTAGATAACACTGAGGGTACTGATGCAAAAGGCGGCAATCCTTGCAAAGTGTTTTCCATTGCGTACAACCAATCTGAGAATAGTGCGTGCAATGACCAGTGAAAGACCAACAATCATGTTGAGTCCATACGATGGGAATGTCTGCCCTTTTTAAATAATGAAACAGCTTCTCATAATTCACATAATAACCATGTAGTGTGTGAAGATGAATCAAATCAGGTGCAAAAGCTTGAACTTCGCGAATCAGGCGCCTGGTTGCAGCTGCTGAGTATAATCCTGTATGATCGGTGAACCGTGACAGTGCATTATGAAAATAGTATTCTGGCTTAGTTGATATTTTAATTGCGTCGTCATTGTTGATATTAGGACCCGAGCCATAGAGAACCTTTACCTTATGACCATGGTTCCTTAAAAGGTCCATAATGTCAGCAATGATTTTTCCTGTGCTTCCTACACCATATACAAGATTAACGAACAAGACTTTCATTTTGCATTCCCCAAAGCCACGCGCTCCAGCAGCGCATGCAGACGAACACTGTTATCGGCCTCGCGTCTGGCAACTGCCGCGGCGCGCTCAACGAGCTGCCAGCGATATGGCTCCTGCGTCAGAACGGCCTCTATGGCGGCGGGAAGCGCCTGACGGGAGCAGGCCAGCGCGGCGCAGCCGTTCCGGCGCAGATAGGCCATGGAGGCGACATCCTCCGGTCCGTAGGCCAGCAGGGGCCTGCCGCTGGCAAGGCTCTCGATGATCTTGGTGGAGACGGAATAGCGGACGCGGTCACGGTTCTCTTTGTCAAAGGCCTCCACATGGACAAAGGCATCGGCGCCGTCAAAGGCTGCCTGATATGCTTTCCCGGTGACAAAGCCGTGCATGCGGATCGCCGGGCAGGCCGCCAGACGCTCCAGCAGCTCCGGGTATTTGTGATCAGTATAGATCTCCAGCGTAAAATCGGTCCCTTCCTGCCGGTTCAGCGCGTCCAGCGTCTGCCCAAGCTCCAGCAGGGGCTGGCCGCGGCCGCAGCCGAGGTTCCCCATGTAGGTCAGGCAGCGGTGCAAAGCGTCGCGGCCCGGCTCCGTATAGGGATGAACGGCAAACGGCGGGCAGGTCATCACGTCCGTCACCTCTGCGCCGAAGCTCTCGTGGTATCGCGCCGCAAGCTCGGGACAGATCGTCACGGTCAGGGCGGTCTCCTGCAGCAGGGCCGCGATTTTGCGGCGCAGGCGCTTCTGCCGGAGCTTTGCCCAAAAGGCATTTTGCCCCTGCAGGAAATAGAAATCGTCGCAGATATAGCTCACGATCGGGATATGCCGCTCGCGCGCAAGGGTCAGCGCAATGTCGTACAGCAGCTCCTGCTTGCCGGGTGCGACGAAAAGAACGTCGGGCCTTTCGCGGTCGAGCCATGCCTTCAGGCTGGGATGATCCCAGCGGCTGAGCTGCCAGATGAGATCGCGGGCCAGACGCATGGGCTCGGAGCGGCTGCGGGGCGAACGATAGGTTCGCTCCTCTTTTTCACTGGTGAATTTATCGTGACACGCCGGATCAGGGCTGATCTCCCCGCCGACGGCATGCCGGTTCCAGATGGAGTGCAGCGCTTCACGATCCGTGAAGCGATAATAGCTGCCGCAGCAGGCCGTATCCGGTACGGCGGGGTAGAGGTAGAGTTGACAAAGCTCCTCCGGGCGGAATGCGGAAAAAAGGGACAGAAACGTCTTGCCCATGTTGTTATAGGTCGTGACCGGGTTGTGGGAGAGCAGAAGTACCTTCATCGTGCCCTCCTGTGCTTCCGCAGCGCATGGCAGGCATAGACTGCAAAAACGGCTGCGGATTTCCAAATTGACAGCTTTTCCACCCTGCGGTAGATCAGCCAGCGGTTTTTGGCGGCATTTCGCTTGTCACTGGAGCGGGAGCCCTTTACCAAACGGTAATCCGCCAGCACCTCCGTGCAGGCGATCGCCCGGTATCCGGCCTTCAGAAGCCCGAGCCAGAATACATAGTCTTCATGATAGTATTCCGTCGGAAAGCGCTGCCCGGCGAGGATCGAACGGCGCAGCAGCACCGTGGAGCAGCTTAAAACACTTTCCCGCAGCATGGCCTCATAGTCCGTCGATTCCGGAACGAGAAAATCGGACAGGTGTTTGCCGCTCTCGTCTATCAGTGCATAGGAGCAGTAGAGAATATCACCGCGCGATGCAAGAGCAAGCTGCTTTTCCAGCTTGTCTGTATGCCATATATCGTCGCAGTCCAGCAGCGCAATCCATTCGCCCTGCGCCAGAGCAAAGCCGCGGTTGCGCGTCTGCGCCGCGCCCAGGTTCTTTGGATTGCGGAATAGGCGAATCCGGGGATCGGATTTTTCAAAGGCCTCTGCGATCTCCGCCGTTCGGTCGGCAGAGCCGTCGTCAAGGATCAGCAGCTCCCAGCGCGCATAGCTCTGCGCGAGAACGGAGCGAATGGCAGCGCCGATATAGGGTTCTCCGTTAAAGGCAGGCATGATGATTGAAACGAGCGGCAGCGATGTTTCTGTGGCATGCAATGGGCGTTCCTTCTCTCAGCGTAGCTTCTTTTCCAAAAGCGTTTTGCATTTCTTCCAATCCCGGTAGCCGTCTCCAAGCATATGGATATCGCTACCGAGGTATTTGACATAGCCGTTTTGAATCCATTCCAGATATCGTCTGCGTTTGATCGGCTTCGTCAGGCAGACGGCATTGAGCTGAAGCGGGATGCCCTCCCGGATCAGCCTTTCGATATTTTCCCTCGGGTATCGGTCCGCATGGGCCAGAACGATGCGGACGTCCTGCCGCTCACACAGGGCGAACAGCGTATCCCACAGGGAGGAAGGCCACGCGTAAAACGGCATTTCCAGCAGCAGCTCGTTCGTCCCCTCCAGACACAGGCGGGGGAGGTCGTCAAGCCGCTCCATGCCATCGCAGATCAGGACCTCGGCCCCCAGCAGGATGCGCGGAAGCTCCGGCCTGCGCGGCAGCGCCGCGGCGCAGCGCGCTCTGCGCTCCAGAAAGGCGGCGGCGTTCTCGCGGTGCGGGTAGAAGTGCGGCGTGGCGCAGACGGTCCGGATCCCTGCCTCGGCGGCCATGGCGAGCTGCCGCAGGGACGTCTCCACGCCGTCGCTGCCATGGTCGCAGCGGGGCAGGATATGCGCGTGGTAGTCGAGCGTCAGGTCGATCATGGGGTCACTTTGCGCCATAGGACTCGCTGTAGGAATAGCGGTAGCCGTACTTATCGCCGTATTTGTATTTGCTGGCGTATTTCACGGATTTCATGTTCAGACCGTTCAGCACGACGCCGCAGAGATTCCCGCCCGCGCGGCGTACAGCGGCAGTCGCGGCATTCAGCTCGTCCGCAGTCGTATTGCCGGAGCGTGCCACGAGCACGACGCCGTCGACAAAGGTCGAGATGATCTGTGCGTCGGCAACTGTGTTGATCGGGGGCGTGTCGATGATGACGTAGTCGTAGTAGTCCGCGCAGCTCTCTACAAAGCTCTTCATGTGGTCGGAGGACAGCAGCTCGGACGGGTTCGGCGGGATCGTACCGGTGCAGACGATCCAGAGGGGCAGCTCCGTGACCTTCGCCAGCTCGAGCTGCCAGATCTTGGCGAGGTAGTCGCACAGGCCTGTAGAAAGCTCGACCTTCCAGAGACGGCGTTGCGTTGGCTTGCGCATGTCGGCATCGATCAGCAGGACACGCTTGCCGAGCATGGCATAGCTGATGGCGATATTCGCGGCGGTCAGGCTCTTGCCCTCGGAGGGCTTCGCACTCGTGACGGCGAAGGTCTTGCAGGGCCGCGCCTTGTCCGCCGTCATGCAGAACATCAGGCTGGTGCGAAGCTTGACATAGGCCTCCTTCATGGCGAAGGGGGCGTCGTTATTCAGAAGCCTGCGGCGATTGACTGTGATAGCCTCAGCTGCTGCTTTATTATTACTCTTTTTCATTTTTAGCGGCACCTTCTTCCGTTACGGTCCAGTAAGCGTAGTTGTCATCGGCGGAATTGATGTCCGGGATCTGCCCAAGCACCGTGACGCCGGCCATAGTTTCAATATCCTCCGGCAGATAGATCGTCGTGTCGGCGAGCGTCCGCAGGATCACGATGACGGCGGCCACCATCACACCGATGATCACGCCGATCGCGGTGTCGAAGACGGTGCGCGGGGAGGCCTTGTCCGTCGGTATCTCCGGCTGGTCAACGATCTCGACGCCGCCGGCCTTCGTGATGCGGACGATCTCGGTCGGCGCGACCTTGGCGAAGGCCCCTGCGACCCGGCAGGCAAAGGCCGGGTCCGTCGAGGTGATGACGACCTCGAGCAGCTGGGTATCTGTGATAACAGATACCGAAACCATGCCGCTGAGGCTCTTGCGCGACAGCGATACATCCGGGCCAAGCTCCTGCAGCACGGCGTCGAGGATCGAATTGCTGGCCAGGATCTTGGAATAGGTCGTGGCCAGACTCTCGGCGGCCTGCAGGTCACCGTTGTTGATCGTGCCGGACTGCACACTGTTGTTCGAGCTGTTATACACATAGAAGCTGACGCGGGATTCATAGCTCGGCGTGATCAGAAAGGTCGTGACCAGAAAGACGCAGGCGCCTGCGAGAACGCCGGCAAGCAGCAGCCAGTAGCTCTTGGAGAGCAGCAGCTTCAGAATATCCAGAAGCGTGACCTCGACCTTCCCGCTGCCTGCCTGCGGGGACTGTGTATCGTTCATGTATGTTCCTCCGATCCTCATCGTGTTTTCTCAGCGTGCACCATCGTGGGTAAAAATGAGAAGCGCCGTTTTTACGATACATTGCAAATCGAGCCGGATCGACCGGCGGGCAATGTATTCCATGTCATATACGATCTTTTCCTCGGGTGCGAGCTCGTAGCCGCCGTTGACCTGCGCGTAGCCGGTCAGGCCCGGCGTGACGACCAGCCGGTTGGAAAAGCCGACGATGTACTTTTCAAACTGCTCGTAGAAGTATTTCCGCTCCGGGCGCGGGCCGACAAAGCTCATCTCGCCCTTCAGAATGTTCCAGAGCTGCGGCAGCTCGTCCAGCCGCGTCTTGCGCAGGAGCGCGCCGAAGCGTGTGCAGCGGTCGTCGCTGCGCTCGGCCCATTTTGGCCCGTCCTTTTCCGCATCCATGCGCATGGAGCGGAACTTGCAGATCAAAAAAGGCTTGCCGTCTTTCCCGAGGCGCTCCTGCCGGTAGATTGGCCCGCCTGGGGAATCCAGCGCGATGATCGCGGCGATGATCCCCATGGGGATGGCCAGCACGATCAGCGCGAGCAGTGCAAAGGTAAAATCAAAGCAGCGCTTGTAGACCAGATAGCCCCGGCGCGTCTGTACCTGCGGAAGCTCGATGTATATTGGGAGCGATTCATCGGCTGCTTCCGCGACCGGCCGGGAAAGTGTTGCCGCCATGCTGCGTCATCTCCATCGTTCTCTTTCTCTCGTTTTCAGCCCCTGTGCGCATTCCGAATAACGGATCGTGCGATCCGTTCCTTGCGAAAGACCCTGCCGCGGCGCTTCCGCAGTTTCGCAGAGTATGCCACTCAGTGAAAGAAAATTGCAGGATTTTCGGCAAACTTCTGCAAGGCTAGCCGAATGCATGTCACTTTATTCCAATGCATTGCACAGTCCCGGCATGGCGAGCTTATTCATATTCGTGCGTTTCATCTCTAAGGTGGAATGCACATAGCGCTCCATGGTGATCGCCGTTGTAGCGTGCCCGAGGACCTCGGACAGAGATTTCAGCTCGAAGCCGGACTCGATGGCCCTTGTGGCGAAGGTATGCCGAAGCGTGTGGGCATGAACGCCCTCCAGTCCGCAGGCGGCAGTATAGCGCTTGAGCCGGTATTGCAGCGTCCGCGGCTCCATATAGGCCGGGCCTCCGGTCAGGACATAGGCCTCCGGGTCCGCAGGCTGCATATGCCTGCACAGCACCGCGATCTGCGCCGGAAGCGGGATCGTCCGGAGCGAGGAATCGCTCTTGGGCGCGCCAATCACGATCCGCGTACCTTCCCCCGTTTTACCGAGCCGCTGCATTGTAGCTGCAATGCGGATAGTCTGCTCACGGAGGTCGATGCAGCTCCAGCGCAGCGCGCAGAGCTCGCCGATGCGCAGGCCGGTATACAGCGCCAGGAGCAGGCCGAATTTGCAGCTGTCCGTGGGGTGCAGCAGATATGCAACGAGCCTTTTCTGCTCCTCAATGGTCAGCACGCGCATCTCCCGGCGCTTGCCCTTCGGATAACGGATCTGGACCGCCAGAGCGCCAGCCGGCCGCCTTGCCTCCGTATCCTTCAGAACACTGTGCAGGACCGACAGGATGTCATGCACGGTCTTGACAGACAGCCCGTCCGTTTCAAGCAGTTCCCGCGTGAAGGCATCGACCGACGCGGTGCAGATGCCGCCCAATCTGCGGCTGCCCAGCCGCGGCTTGATATGCCGCTCCAGGATCGCCCGGTATTTGATGTAGCTTGATTCCCGAATTTCGTCTCGCTTCCGCAGGAGCCAGGCATCGCACAGCGCAGAAAAGCAGGGTTGCTCCGTATTGGCGCATCTTACCCGGAGCCGCACGTTCGGCTTGCATTTCGGGCCGGGACTGCTCCCGAGGGACGGCCGTTCCTTCTTCTGCTTGCGGATCCATTCGCAGTTGATCATGTTGCTTCCTCCGATCAAAGATTCGTTTTCCCTTGCGGGTACTTCTATTTTAACGGATCCGAAAGTCGATTCCCTGTGCCCGACCCGGCTCCGTCTCCGGCAGCGGAGTATGGCGCTGCACAAGGAATGGCCTGTTATAAGTCTAAAATCAGTTCGCTTTTTGGTGAAAATTGCCAAAAAGAGCAGCTTTGTATTGATTTATTGAGTTCATCGTTTTATAATATTTGCGTTAAAAAACTTGGCAGCATTCTCGTAGAGTGGCATACTCTGCGAAATTTTCCTCGGAATTTCAACAAGAGATGACACGATATGCAGAATTTCTTCCGTGGCAGTGCCGGATTTCGACGAAAAAACCGCAATGCAGGACCGACAAAAAATCCCGCTCCGGGGCAGTGCACATGCACCGCTCCGGAGCGGGAAATTTATTTGCTTTTTACAGCGCCTCAAAATGATAGCGCGGCTTGCCGCGGCTCTTCCTGCCGTACTCAACGGCTTCCGCGGGACAGTAGCAGATGCAGGCCATGCAGTGGGTGCAGCTGCCGCCCCAGACGGGCCTGCCGTTCTGCAGGGAAATATTGTTGGTCGGGCAGCGCTTCGCGCAGAGGCCGCAGCCCGTGCAGGTCGGGCCTGCGGTGAAGGCACGATCCTTGACGAAGCAAGAATAGAAGAGCGGATTCACCGGGCCGCTCATCAGGCGGTCATAGAGGTTGTTCCGGGTCGGCGGGAAGGGAAGACCCTCCCGGAGGGCGGCAATGGCGCGGTCAATGTCCGGCTCGGCCTTCGCGACGATCCTGCGCGCTTCATCTGCCTGCGGGACGCCGAACATGGCGATATAGTTTTCAGGCATGACGATCTGTGCCGTGCCCATGCAGGAAAGCCCCTTCACGCGGCAGAACTCAAGGTTATAACGATCGGCGCTGCCGATCTCGCCGCCGCAGGTCATGACGAACCACGCCTGCCTCGCGCCCCGAAGCTCCGTCTGCAGCAGCCAGTCGCGGACGAGGCGGGGAATGCGCCAGGCATAGGTCGGCGTGACGATGACAAGGCGCTCGCCGGTCTCCACGGCGGCGGTGTCGTGGGCCTTGATGCGGTCGTTCATGCAGAGCAGCGGCTCGTTCAGCGCGTCAGCAATGCGCTGCGCGGCATATTTGCTGTTGCCGGTGCCGGAAAACCAGAAAATCATATCAGGATCCCCTCGCAGTGGTCGATCTCGTGCTGGATGATCTCCGCCGTCCAGCCGGTGAAGGTCTTCAGCCGTGTCTGCAGCATTTCGTTCTGCCACTGCACCTTGATGGAGCGGAAGCGCTTCGCCCTCCGCGTGCCGGTCAGGGAAAGACAACCCTCCTCCGCCTCATAGGGCTCGGACTGCCGGATGATGACGGGATTGAGCATGACCAGATAGGCCCCGTCGTTGTCAAAGGCAATGATGCGTTTGTTCACGCCGATCATATTCGCCGCCATACCGACGCAGCCCTCCTTGTGTGCGAGCAGGGTGTCCAGCAGGTCCTGCGCCGTGCCGAGGTCGTCCTTCGTTGCAGGCTCGGCCCTCTGTGACAGAAAGGCCTCGTCCCTGCAGATCTCTCGAACCATGATATCTCCTCCTTGTACTTTCTTTTTATTGTAACAGTCTTGCGAGCAATGTGCAAGAGCATATGGTTCGGAAAAGCAGGGAAGGCACGGGTGGTTCCTTGCCTTTTCGAACGGAATATGGTAAGATACAAATAATTCGAAGACCGTGATAGAGGTGATACCATGCCCCTGCTTTTCATCCGCAACGACATCACAAAAATGCCCGTGGATGCCATCGTCAATGCGGCAAACGAGAGCCTCCTCGGCGGGGGCGGCGTGGACGGCTGCATCCATCGCGCGGCGGGACCGGAGCTGCTGGCGGAGTGCCGCAGGCTCGGCGGCTGCCGGACCGGGGAGGCCAAGCTCACGGGGGCCTATCGGCTGCCCTGCAGGTACGTCATCCACACCGTCGGCCCGGTCTGGCGCGGCGGCGGGCATGGCGAGCGGGAACAGCTCGTCTCCTGCTACCGGGCGAGCCTCCTGCTGGCGCAGGAGCACGGCTGCGAGACCGTGGCGTTCCCGCTCATTTCGTCCGGCATCTTCGGCTATCCGAAGGATCAGGCTCTCCGCGTTGCAGTGGATACCATCGGGGCCTTCCTGCTGGAGCATGACATGACGGTCTATCTCGTCATTTTTGACCGCAGGGCCTATCAGATCAGCGGCAAACTGTTTGCGGACATCGCGGAATACATCGATGACCACTATGTAGAAGCGCATACGGACCCTGGCGCGGAGCGCCTGCGCAGGGGAGCGCTGCATCGCGAAATGGCCGCGCCGATGTGCGCGCCCATGGCGGCCCCGGCGCTGGACAATCTGCTGGAGCATCTCGATGCGGGCTTTTCGGAGACGCTGCTGCGGCTCATCGACCGCAGCAGGAAAAAGGACTCTGAGGTCTATAAAAAGGCCAACGTGGACCGCAAGCTGTTCTCGAAGATCCGGAATAACCCGAACTACAAGCCCTCGAAGCCGACGGCGCTCGCCTTTGCCATTGCGCTTGAGCTGGATCTGGAGGAGACGAAGGACCTGCTTGCCCGCGCGGGCTATGCCCTCAGTGCCAGCAGCAAATTCGACGTCATTGTTGAGTATTTTATCAGACAGAGGAACTACGATATTTTTGCGATCAACGAAGCGCTGTTCGCCTTTGACCAGAGCCTGTTGGGGGCGTGACAGCTGGGAGGATCGCTGATGAATTGGGATTTCTTTTTCCGGCAGCTGTCTGCCGGGAAAAACATAGATGAGACCTGCTTCTCTTTTTGTGATGATCCGGATGAAAAGGAGCATTATCTGGGTTTTATTCCGCATTGCGATGAGCCATATTGGATCGGCTATTGCGATGTGGAGGGCGGATGCGCCTTTAAGACCGCAGAAGAGCTGGTAAGCGCGCCGGTATTTGACGGAAAAAGTCTCCGGGAGCGCTGGAGCAGCATTATGATTAACGGCATTGGCGGCCTCAGCTTCGAAGAGTGGCTGAAATACGCGGAGTATGTGCCGCCGGAATCCACATTGTGATAGGGCGTCCTGTGCTGCAATAAAAATGTCGCCCCACAGGCGACCAAACCCTCCTTCGGATGCGCTATGATAACAGCGTGATCAAACGAAGGAGGTTTTTCCCATGACAGAACTGGTTTTTATTCTGGACCGCAGCGGGTCCATGGCGGGGCTGGAGGCAGACACCATCGGCGGCTTCAACGCCATGATCGAAAAGCAGAAGCGCGAGCCGGGCCCAGCGCTCGTCTCCACGGTGCTCTTTTCCAATGAGAGCGAGGTCATCCACGACCGGCTGCCGCTCGACCGCGTGCCGCCCATGACGGAGCGGGAGTATTTCCCCCGCGGCTGCACGGCGCTGCTCGACGCCGTCGGCGGGGCCATCCACCACATCGGAAACGTCCACAAATACGCCCGCCGCGAGGACGTGCCGGAGCGGACGCTGTTCGTCATCACAACGGACGGACTGGAGAACGCCAGCCGGCGCTATGATTATGCGGCGGTGCGTCGGATGATCGAGCGGCAGAAGGAGCGGTACGGCTGGGAGTTTCTGTTCCTCGGCGCGAACATCGACGCAGCACGGGAGGCGGCGCGCTTCGGTATCCGGCCGGACCGGGCGGTAAACTATCGGTGCGACCGGGCAGGCACGGCGCTGAACTATGAGGTCATCGGCGATGCCGTGTGCAGCGTCCGCGCCTGCGAGCCGCTGACGGCGGACTGGAAGAGAAGGATCGAGGCGGATCGCCGGGAGCGGGGATAAGCTCCGCGTATCCGCACATGAATCGACGACTTTCCGATGTACGATGACTCAGTCCCGGATCCCAGCCAGCGCCAGAAATTTTTTGTCTGACTGAATGCTCTGCGTCAAAAACTTGCCGTCCCGGAACAGCGCATAGGTCGTGACCGGCGCGGGAACGTTCTGCGCGGATTCTTTGTCCGTGATGTGGATGACCTTGAACGGGATATCGTGTTCTTTTGCCGCCTCCTGCACCCTTGGAACCCAGTAATAGGTGTAAGGGCACTGATCGGTGTAATACAGGACGAAACCGGCTTCTGCAATTGCCGGATGCTTTGCGCATTCCCGGAACCTCGGCGGTTCCGCATTGGGCACAAGCGGCAAAACCATCAGATCGATCCCGCAGTCGGAGATGTCTGCAACCCGGAATCCCTTGTGGGCAAGGAATTTCGGGTCAGCGAGGAATTCCCGTTTCCGGCCCTCGGCGCACAGAATACAGATCCCGTTTTTTCCCTGCGCCCTGGCATCGCGGATGCACTCCTCCAGCAGATCGTTGGAGTATCCGTGGCCCTTCATGGAGCCGGATACCCACAGACAGTTGATATAGAGCCAGCCGTCAGCCATAATTGGCACCCATGCGTTTTCTGCCGGGATGTATTCGATAAAGCATTTGCCCCGTTCCTCACTGCGGTAAAAAACAAGCCCCTCCTCAAAGCGCTGCCTGAGCCATTCCTTTTTCGCAATGCTCTGCTTGCCGGACATGGCGCAGCAGATGTGTTCCCTGTCAATATTTTCCTTTGTGATCCGAATATAGTTCATCTGTGATTCCTCCTTTGATCCGGGAAAAGCACGGCCGGTGCTTATAACGGGATTTTGATGGCCTCATAGCCAGAACGGCGCGGCGCTGCCCTGTATTTCAGAGAATTTTGACAAAAAAGACGCAGAGCAAATCCGATTCCTCATCAGATCCTGCTCCGCGTCTAAGCGTCTGGCATGATGTTTTCTTCCGCTTTTTTCTTACCGCCTCAGATCGTAAAGCGGTTGCAGTTCATTCTGCCCCCAAATACAACACGTTTTGGCGGTTTTTTTCGAAAAATGGTCCGGGCGACAGGATTCGAACCTGCGGCATCTAGCTCCCAAAGCTAGCGCTCTACCAAACTGAGCTACGCCCGGGGATATTGCCCTAATATTATACACGGGACGGGGGAGAAATGCAAGCTTTTCTACGGCTGAGATCACAATTCCCTTTACGGGCGTGCGAAAATCTGGTATAATGCAGGAAAACGAGAATGGATCCGGGAGAGAATCACCATGAGAATGAGAAAAAGACAGAATCTTGCGCCGCGGATGGAGGCCTGCCGGTCGGTATGGCTGGAGGACGCGGCTTATCTGCGCGGCAACTGGCGCTCGCTGATGCCTCAGGCGCGCGAGCTGCGGCTGGAGATCGGCTGCGGCAAGGGAAAGTTCACGGTCGAGACGGCTGCGCTGGAGCCGGACGTCCTGTTCGTCGCCGTGGAGCGCGTGCAGGAGGCACTGGTGCTGGCGATGGAAAAGGCCCTTTCCATGGGGCTCAGGAACGTCTATTTCCTGAGCATCGATGCCGCCAGACTGGAGGAGTACTTCGCGCCGGGCGAGGTGGACCTGATCTACCTGAACTTCTGCGACCCGTGGCCGCGCAAGAAGAACGCCAAGCGCCGCCTGACGTTCCACACCTTCCTGAAGAGCTACCAGCGTGTGCTGCGCCTGAACGGGGAAATCCACTTCAAGACGGACAACGCACCGCTGTTCGAGTGGTCGCTCGGCGAATTTGAGGCCTGTGGGCTGGAGATCCGCAACCTGACTCGCAATCTGCACGAGAACGGCCCCGTCGGCATCATGACGGGCTACGAGGAAAAATTCTACGCGCTCGGCACGCCCATCAACCGCTGCGAGCTCATTAACCATGGCGTCCTGCCCGATCCGGAGCCCGCAGAAAAAGACGAGCAGACGGGTATATTGTGAGATTGAACCGGGAATCCTGTGAAATAGCCGAACGGAAATGGCCATGCGCTGCGGGCTGCGGCAGAACGGGAATATTTCTGCGTTTTTTCGATAAAAATTCTGAAAAACTCTTGCTTTGACGCAGAAAACGCGGTATAATGAGTTCCGATGCGCCCGAAAGAGCGCATCTTATCAAGCTGCAAGGAAGTGCGCTATGGCTACCTCGAAGAAAAACGGAAAATCGACAGAGGAACTGATGGCTCCTCTGAACGCGCTCATCAGCAAGGGCCGCCGCGACGGTATGCTCAGCTCCTCGGAGCTGATGGCCGCGCTGGAAAAAATGGATCTTTCCGTGGATAAGATCGAACAGGTCTACGACACGTTTGAATCCATCGGCATTCAGATCGTGAGCGGGGACACCGAGAGCGATTCCGATCCGATGCAGGGCCTGCTGGATGACCTCGACATGACCGGCGCGGACCTGGATGAGGAAGAATCATTGGTTGATCCGGTCGAGCTGGCAGCAGAATATAATCTGGACGATCCCGTCCGCATGTATCTGAAGGAGATCGGTCAGGTACCGCTGCTCTCCGCAGAGGAGGAGCAGGATCTTGCCCGCCGCGTCGCCGAGGGCGATCAGGAGGCCAAGAACAAGCTGACCGAGGCAAACCTGCGCCTTGTCGTCTCCATTGCGAAGAAGTATTCCGGCCGCGGCCTGCATATCCTCGACCTCATTCAGGAGGGCAACACGGGCCTGATCCGCGCGGTGGACAAGTTCGACTATACAAAGGGAAATAAATTCTCTACATATGCGACCTGGTGGATCCGGCAGGCAATCACACGCGCCATTGCCGATCAGGCAAGAACGATCCGCGTTCCGGTGCATATGGTGGAGGTCATCAACAAGGCCACGCGCTGCAACCGCAAACTCGTGCAGGAGCTTGGCCGCGAGCCGACGCTCGAAGAGATCGCCGAGGAGTTGAATCTCCCAATCGAGAAGATCATCGAGGCGAACCGCACGGCGGCGGACACGCTGTCGCTCGATACGCCGGTCGGCGACGAGGAGGATACGACCATCGGCTCCTTCGTTGAGGATGACAACACGCCGGGCCCGGCGGATGCCACGAGCAACACGCTGCTGGCCGAGGCGCTCAGCGAGATCCTCAACACGCTGACAGAGCGTGAGGCAGACGTCCTGCGCCTGCGTTTCGGCATGTACGACGGCAAGACGCACACGCTCGAGGAGGTCGGCCAGATCTTCGGCGTCACGCGCGAGCGCATCCGCCAGATCGAGAACAAGGCGATCCGAAAGCTGCGTCACCCGAGCCGCGCCAAGAAGATCCGCGATTTTTACTGCTGAATATCCAAACGCCGCTGCAGAAGGCCTGCAGCGGCGTTTTTGACGAAAAGAGGCCGCAGGTCCGGTAACGGGCCTGCGGCTGCTTTATTGAGATCACGATCAAAGATCGCAGTTATTGACCGTGCGCGGGAAGGGGATGACGTCGCGGATGTTGCCCATGCCGGTCAGGTACATGACGCAGCGCTCGAAGCCGAGGCCGAAGCCGGCGTGGCGGGCAGAGCCGTACTTGCGCAGGTCAAGATAGAAGCCGTAGTCCTCTTCCTTCAGACCAAGCTCATGCATGCGGTTGCGCAGCGTCTCGAGGTCGTCCTCACGCTGGCTGCCGCCGATGATCTCGCCGATGCCGGGGACGAGGCAGTCCATGGCAGCGACGGTCTTGCCGTCCGGGTTCAGCTTCATGTAGAAGGCCTTGATCTCCTTCGGGTAGTCCGTGACGAAAACGGGGCGCTGGAACACGACCTCGGTGAGGTAGCGCTCGTGCTCGGTCTGCAGGTCGCTGCCCCAATGGACCGGATACTCGAACTGGTCATTGTGCGGCTCGAGCAGGGAAATGGCCTCGGTGTAGGTCACATGGCCGAAGTCGGACGTCATGACGTGGTGCAGGCGCTCCAGCAGGCCCTTATCCACGAACTGGTTGAAGAAGCTCATCTCCTCCGGAGCGTTTTCCAGCACATAGGAGATGATATACTTGATCATATCCTCGGCAAGGCGCATATCGTCGCTCAGGTCGGCAAATGCGATCTCCGGCTCGATCATCCAGAACTCGGCGGCGTGGCGCGTCGTGTTGGAATTCTCGGCGCGGAACGTCGGACCGAACGTGTAGATGTTGCGGAAGGCCATGGCATAGGTCTCGCCGTTGAGCTGGCCGGAGACGGTCAGGTTCGTCTCCTTGCCGAAGAAGTCCTTGCTGTAGTCGATTTTGCCGTCCTCGGTGCGGGGCAGGTTATCAAGATCGAGCGTCGTGACCTGGAACATCTCGCCCGCGCCCTCGCAGTCGGAGCCGGTGATGAGCGGCGTATGGACGTAGATGAAGTCGCGCTCCTGGAAGAACTTGTGGATAGCGTAGGCGATGAGGCTGCGGACGCGGAAGACGGCCTGGAAGGTGTTCGTGCGCGGACGCAGATGCGTCACGGTGCGCAGATACTCCATCGAATGGCGCTTGGGCTGGATGGGATAATCCGGGGTGGACGGGCCCTCGACGAAGACCTCGCTCGCCTGCAGCTCAAACGGCTGCTTGGCCTCGGGCGTCAGGACGAGCGTGCCGGTGACGATGACGGCCGCGCCGATGTTCAGCTTGGAGATCTCGGCGAAGTTCGCGAGCTCGGAGCCGTAGACGACCTGAACCTGCGAAAAGAACGTGCCGTCGGACAGGTTGATGAAGCCGAAATTCTTGCTTGCGCGCAGATTGCGCACCCAGCCGCCGACCTTGATCTGCTTGCCGGCATAGGCGTCAGTCTCTTTGAAAAGGGAACGGACAGAAATGAGCTGTTCCATGGTGATCGATCCTCTCTATGATAAAATGTCGGAAGTTACAGAAGCAGGATGCCCGCGCTGCGGCAGGCGTCGATGGTGGCCTTGTCCCAGATGCTCGACTGGACCTCGCCGATGTGGCAGGTGCCGATCATCAGCATGCACACGCGGCTCTGGCCGATGCCGCCGCCCATGGTCAGGGGCAGCTCGCCGTGCAGGAGCATTTTGTGGAAGGGCAGATCGCGGCGGTCGTCGCAGCCGGCCAGCGTCAGCTGCCGGTCGAGCGAAGCTTCGTCGACGCGGATGCCCATGGAGGAGATCTCAAACGCGCACTCCAGGACCGGGTTCCACATCAGGATATCGCCGTTGAGCTGCCAGTCGTCATAGTCGGGCGCGCGGCCGTCATGCGGCTTGCCGGACTTCAGCTTGCCGCCGATCTGCATGAGGAAGACCGTGTGATGCTCGCGCACGATGGCGTTTTCGCGCTCCTTGGGGGTCTTGTCGGGGTAGCGGTCCTCCAGCTCCTGTGTGGTGATGAAATACACGTCGCGCTCGAGCTTCGTGTGCAGGCTCGGGAAGGCGACGCCCAGCGCGTCGTTCGTCTCGCAGACCGCGCCGACGATGTCGCGCACGGTGCGCTTGAGATAGTCCACGGTGCGGTCTTCGCGGGCGATGACCTTTTCCCAGTCCCACTGGTCGACGTAGACGGAGTGGAGGTTGTCGACCTCCTCGTCACGCCGGATGGCGTTCATATCGGTAAACAGGCCCTTGCCGACGTTGAACTGGTAGCGCTTCAGCGCCAGCCGCTTCCACTTGGCCAGCGAATGCACGACCTGCGCCTCCGCGCCGACGTCCGGGATGTCGAAGCTGACCGGGCGCTCATAGCCGTTCAGATTGTCGTTCAGGCCGGAAGCCTCCTCCACGAACAGCGGCGCGGATACGCGGCGCAGATTCAGCGCGTTGGACAGATTCGTCTGGAAATTGCTCTTGATGAATTCAATGGCGCGCTGCAGCTCGTAGACGGACAGGGGCGCGTGGTAGCCCTGCGGGATCGTGACCTTGCTCATGGGGAAGCCTCGCTTTCGTATGAAAAATTTACAAAGTATTATACACCAGTTTCCCCCGCCATGCAAGCCGGAAGTCGGAAATATGCAGAGTTTTTGCACTCCGCGTCCGGAAAAAGGGAGCCCCTGGGGCTCCCTGCGCTTATTTGATTTTGAAGCGGATGTCGTCGCCGCAGAACTGGCAGAGGCGGTAGGTGCCGAGGATGCGCGAGGCGATCTGCGGCGAATAGCGCGAGGCCAGCTCGCCCGGCGTGAGATTGGTCGAGAGAATGACGGGCTTTTTCTCCATCAGGCGGGTGTTGAGCAGCTGATAGAGGACGGAGACGGTAAACTGCGTCGTCATCTCCGTGCCGAGATCGTCAATGATCAGCAGATCGCAGGCGAAAACATCCTCCGTGCGGGCTGCATCCGGCTGCGGCCGGAATTTGTCCTCCTCAAAGGCGGCAAACAGCTGCCCCACCGGCGCGTAGCTGACGGAAAACCCCCGCTCCGCGACGACGCGCGCCACGCAGGCGGACAGGAACGTCTTTCCCAGCCCGGTCGCGCCGGAGAAGACCAGTGACTGGCCGTTCGCCGGGAAGCTCTGCGCGTAGTTCTGCGCCATGCGGTAGGTCGCGCGCATGAGCTCGCGCGGGCTGCTGCGGTATTTTGCGTCGTACTGGTCGGAATAGAGGTCAAGGCGGAACTTTTCAAAGCTCTCGGCGCCGAACAGATTCGTCAGCTCCTTCTTCTGCTCCTGGCGGCAGAGCTCCTTGAGGCATTCGCACATGGCCGCGCCCACATAGCCGGTCCCGCCGCATGTCGGGCAGATGGGCTGGACAGTCAGATCGTCCGGCTCCAGTCCCTCGGCCTGCAGGATCCAGTCGCGCTCCTGCTGGAGGGCGAGATTTTCCTTCTTGAGCTGCTGCATGGCGGCCACGGGGTCGCCCTGGCGGCGGAACGTCGCGGCCAGCACATGGGCGGCCGTCCGCCGCAGCTCCCGCTCAATTTCGCCCAGACGCGGCTCCTTTTCGTAGATCGCCGCGATGCGGGCGCGGGAGGATCGCTCGTTCTGCTCTTTTTCGCTCTGCAGCCGGGCCTCGGCCCGCTGCACGATGGCTCTGGAATACGCCATGGTCAATCCTCCTTCTCGTTCAGCATGCGGTCAATGGCAGCGATCTGCAGATCGCTGAGCGCGTCGTTGTGCTGCTGCACGCCGCGGCTGTATTTCCCCGCGGGGGGCTTTGCCGGCGCGCGGTCGCCCGCTTCGATCTGGCTGAGGGTCGTGAAGCCCTGCTCGTGCCAGCTGCGCAGGATCGAGTTGCAGTAGGGCCATTTGAGCCCGCCCGTGGCCAGGCAGGTCTTTTCATAGGCCAGGCCGATCTCCTTTTCGCCGAAGCCCCAGGAGAGCCAGGTCAGGATATAGTTCTCCTCCCCCGGCGTGAGCCTGCGGCCGGAGATACCGAACAGCTCCTTGATCTTCCCCAGCTGCGACTGGCGCAGGAGCTGGTTCTGCATGTAGACCGCCGCCTGCTCCATGGTGTCGATGCCGTGGTCGGCCCAGTAATACGCTTCCTTTTCGATCGACCGCAGCGACGGCATCCGCGCGATGCCGCGCGAGCGCTGCCGCTGGATGCAGTAGTTGACAAGGATGGAGATGACCTCGCCGGGCAGGCCGAGATAGCGGTAGATCGAGAGCAGGATCTTCAGCTCCTCATTGCTCAGGACCCGGCCCAGCCGCCGCTGCGTCTCGCCGGTGATGGCCTCGAATTCGCGGCTCGTGTGCGTCTCACGGATGACGTCCTGCTCGGTATAGACCGGAGCCTGCGACGCGTCGAGATGCCGCTGCGGCTCCTGCGGCCAGAGGCCGAGCTGCTGCAGCGTGGCGCAGGCCAGATCATACCTCGCCTCGCTCATGCGCAGCGCCTCGCGCGCGTTTTCCAGCGGGCGGCCCGCCGCAAAATGGAGATACAGCAGCGCCGCGTCGCCGTTGGCGGCTGCCAGCAGCCGCTCGACCGCGTCAGAAGGCAAAGATCGTGGCTCCGCCATGGCAGACGCCCCCTTTCCGTGAAAGCTCATCCAAAATCAAAGGCCAGATAGACATCCGGCAGTTTTTTCTCCTCCGAAAGCCATTTGCACATGGCAAAGGGCGCATTGCCGCCCGCCGTGCGCACGCGGCAGCTGGCAGCCGGAATCTTTTTTAAAAGCGCGGGCAGCACAGATCCGTCCGGCAGGATCTCGTCCACGACGAGCGTATCGCCGCTTACGTGCGCGCAGGCGCAGCCGTAGTGGCTGCCGAGCTCCAGCCGGTAGAAGCCGGACATGGACGCCTGATACCGCAGGTCGGCGAGCGTATAGCGCACATGCGGCGTGTCGTAGAGGATCGTCTCGCGCAGGCCCGCATAGTCGACCGGCGTCAGCTCCTCGCATACGCCGCGCGCCTCCGGCGCGGGTCCATCGTCGAGGAAATCGCTTTTCTGCGTGCAGAAGCCCATCGTCTCATAGTACGCGCGCAGCGCGTCCGTCGCGGGGACGAGCATCAGGCAGTCGAAATACCGCTTTTTCAGCTCCTTTTCCGCGAAGGCCAGCAGCTTCCGGCACACGCCCTGCTTCCGGAAGTCCGGATGCGTGGTCACGGCATAAAGATAGGCCGTGCGGCAGTTTTTTTCGCCCCACGCCACCTCCTGCGGCAGCGCGTAGGCCGCGGCGATGAGCCGCCCGTCCTCCTCCGCGCAGAAGCCGGTCGCCGCAGGGTAAGAGATGGCAAAAAACGCCTCGATCTCCTGCTCTGTATCGCCGAAGCCCAGCGCCCAGAGCGCCTTGAGCTGCGGCAGATCGTCCAGATTCGTCTTGCGCAGGCGCATGCTCAGTTCTCCTTCCAGTCGGCGACGTATTTTTCCAGCAGCACCGTCGGCTGGTACGACTCCTTCGCGCGGCGCAGGCCCTCGGAGCCCATGTCGTCCTCGCGGTTGAGGAACTGTACCTCGGGATACTTCTCCGCGATCATGCGGGAGAATTCCCGGTTGATCATGGCGTAGGCGCCGTTCACGTCCGGGAAGGCCTTTTCAAAGCCGACGTCATAATAGTCTCGGTTCATGCGGCTGCCCATGGAGAACGCGATGATCCGCTCGCCGTCGGACAGCAGCAGCCCGTCCATCACCAGCTCGTCAAAATGGTCGAACGCGCGCTGCAGCGCGGTCTTTTCCAGCTGCAGCTGGTCGAGCTCCTGCGCGTTCACCGCGGGCTCGTGCGTCTCGTACCAGACGCGGAGCATCTCGTGGCACTGCGGCAGATTGTCGTCCGTGATGGGCGCGGTGAACCAGTCGGGGAATTCATCCTCAAAGCGGTTGCAGTGGTTGCGCTTCGACTGCAGCTTTTTCCCGTGCAGCTCCGAAAGCTCCTCGACGGTGTAAATATAGTCATAGGAATTGCGGCAGGCGGTAAACTCGAACTTCCCCGGGTACAGCGCCTCCAGCTCCTCCTTCTTGTCCTTGGTCAGGCTGCGCAGGCGCAGCGGACCGCCGCGCTCCGCGGCGTCGGCGCGGATGGCCTCGATGGCCCCCTTGATATCGCCCGCGCCTGCCGGGTAGAGATAGACCTCCCGGCCGCGCCAGGACGCATGCTGCGTCAGATGATCGCCGACGCGGCCCAGCTCCCCAAAATAATCGGACCAGAGATACATACAGCTGAATGCATATTCCGCGCCGGGATACTCGCAGTTTTTCAGAATTTCATGCGCCCATACGCGGTCGGCGGCCTCTGCCTTGTGGAAAGAGATCATAAAAAATCCAGACTCCTGTCTTTTCGTAGAATTGTTTTTGATTCTCTGTCAGTATAACACGGCTGTCAAATATTTCGCAACAGCGTTGACAAAAATACGCAAAGCGGATACATTATATCTGAATAGCCCCTCTTTCATTCGGAGCGGGCGGAAAAGAGGAAAATACTATGTGCGAAGCATGCAAAAAGACATTTTATATCACCACGCCGATCTACTATCCCTCGGCGAAGCTGCACATCGGCCATACCTACTGCACCGTGGCGACCGACGCCATGGCCCGCTATAAGCGGCTGCAGGGCTACGACGTGATGTTCCTGACCGGCACCGACGAGCACGGCCAGAAGATCGAAGACAAGGCCAAGGCCGCGGGCGTCACCCCGCAGCAGTTCGTCGACAACATCGTCGCGGGCCCGAAGGGCATCCTGGACCTCTGGAAGCTGATGAACATCTCCAACGACCGCTTCATCCGCACGACGGACGATTATCATGTCGCGGCAATCCAGAAGATTTTCCGCAAAATGTATGAAAACGGCGACATCTACAAGGGCTCGTACAAGGGCAA
>ERZ827524.810-NODE-810-length-36865-cov-2.905786_pt1 | contig 36865 bp, 24 predicted proteins | sample MGYA00519702_ERZ827524 | MGnify/ENA primary metagenome ERZ827524 (study PRJEB31778, sample SAMEA3449341) | human gut metagenome | biome: human gut; feature: human-associated habitat; material: faeces | place: United Kingdom | collected 2010/2012 ...
TGGTGTAGAACAGCAGCGGGTTGGTGATACGGTACGAATACTCGCCGTTACAGCGCACAGAGATGTCGACATCCAGGCCGATGTTGTTATCGACCACGCGGAAGGGCACGGGCGAGGCGGTGCCGTACTTGTTGCCGATGATCTCCTTGGTGTTGATGAAGTAGACGCGCTGGTCCTTGCCCGCGTCGCCGCCAAAGGTAAAGCGGCTGCCGATATTGGCGAACGTCTCCTTGATGGAGTCGCCCAGATTGCCGCTAAAGACGCTCGGCTCGCTGCCGGTGTCAAAGACGAACTCGCCAGGCTCCAGCGCAACCTCGATGATCTTGCCGTTTTGCACCACGAGCATGCCCTGGCCATCGTTGACGGCAATGACGGAGCCGTTTGAGATGACGTTGTCCTCGCCACGCGTGTTGGAGCTGCGGCCGCCGGTGCGCTTGCTGCCCTTGCAGGCCAAGACGTCAGCGGGCATCGATTCGCAGTAGATAAATTCCTTCCACTGGTCGGCCATGACGCCGCCGGCAGCTCCCAATCCAGCTTTCAAGAGTCCCATGGTGATCTTCCTTTCTCGTCAAAGGCCGGGTGGTATTGGTCAGGATGGTTAGTCGTTCTTGTCGTCCTTCATGACGACGGTGGTCTCGGTGTGGCTGAAGGTGTCGTGCTTCTCGGTCAGGTCGAGCTCGCCACAGTAGCAATCGGCGTGGGTGGCCTCGTTGGCCGTCTTGAGCTGGCCCACCAGCAGCACGTCCGCAATGACCACGATGATCAGCGGCGCGACGATGTTGATGAGGATGCCCTCGATGTCAAAGGCGAGGTAATCCGGATCGAAGGCGTTCTCACCCATGAAGAGGATCTGGGAGAGGACAAATCCGATCACAAAGAACAGCACCGAGGCGATAGCGAGCTTGGGCTTGGAGCAGGGAAGCTCGCCGACCATACGGCCGGTTTGGCCGTTCATGGCAAACAGGTAGCTCTTGCCGTTCCACGAGGTGGAAAGCATCCACACGGGGAACAGGGCATAGTCGCTGTCTTCCCAGGTGTAGTCGAGCTGCTTGCTTTCGACCGTGGCATCGTCATATTCGTCGACGACGGTTTCACGCAGGGCCGAGATCGTGCTTTCCTCCATGCGGCGTTCGGCGCGCGCCTTGCAGGTTTCGCAGTCCTCGTCGTAGCGGTTGGCGATGTAGCCGGGCATATACGCGACCGAAAACGGGCGCAGGGCATCGTAGTCAAACGGCTCGATGGCGTCCATGTGGCCGTCGGGCATCTTGGACGATCCGTCGACGGGCACGCGCTTAAACGAGATGTTTCCCTTGCGGTAGGCGTCGTAGTGGTCGGTGGTCGTGACGGTGCGGTCGGATTCCTCGGTCACGGTCTCGTTGGTCGCATCAAAGTACACTTCGCCGTCCACGCGGGCGCCGTAAAGCCAAAACGGCACGTAAACGCCTTGGACTTCGTCGATGTGGTTGCCGGTGACAAAGCTCTTGGGCAGCAGGATCTTGCCCTTGTAGTGCTCTTTGAGCGCGGCCATAACGTCGTCGCGGCCGAGCTTAAACGGAATCACCAGGTCGGGTGAGAAGTCGCCCGAGAGCTGACCGGGTGCCACGGCGGGGTTGCCGCAGTACGGGCAGGTGGTAACGGCGACGGTGCCATCCGAGATTAGCTCGGCGCCGCACGACGAGCAGATATAGCCGGCGTTTTGGGCGAGCTCCTGCACCGCAGCGTCGGTCGCGGGCTTGGGCGCCGCCGCTGCGGCGTCGGCTTTGGCGTCTGCCTTGTCCTGGCGCTCGCGATAGAGGGCCTCGACCTCTTCGACTTCAAAACGCGAATCGCAGTAGTCGCAGACGAGCTTTTGCTCGGCACTGGCAAAATGCAGGGGGCCGCCACACGCGGGGCACTGATAGTTGACGCTCTCGAAGGCCATGATCGGTCCTTTCGCTGCCGGAGGCTATGCGCCGATGGCGCCGCCGCAGTATTCGCAGCGCCCACTGGCATCGGGAATGGTGGTGGCTCCGCAGAAGGGGCAGGGGACCGCGGTCTTGGGAGCCTTGGCGGCCACGACACTGTCGCGCGTTTCCTGACGCAGCTGCACCAAGGCGTCGCGAACTTCGGTTGCCTGGCGCTTGGCCTCGCGGTATTCGATGGAACCGCGCTGATCGATGGTGGAGTCGTTCACGCGCAGGTTGATCTCGGTAAAGTACGGCGTGTTGACGTGAATGGTCAGGTTAAAGTCGTAATCCAGGTCGTAGCGCGGCGGGTTGTAGCTCTCGCGCTCGCCATCTTTGGTCTCGCGATAGATCTCGGTGCGATGCTCGTCGATATCCATATCGCAGCCGAGCACCTGTGAGAACTCGATGATGTCGGGATTGGCGTCGCGCCAGCGGCTCTGCGAGGTAATGATCAGCAGACCCGCGTCTTCGTCGAGCATGATGTTGGTGCGCCCGGCAGACAGCGTGCGCGTGGGGTTGAACGAGGCCAGACGCTCGGCATTGGCCTCGCGGTAGGCGAGTTGCTCGCGGATATCGTCCGCGGTGCTGGAGCGATAGCCGTGGAAGTAGGGGGAGAGCTTACCGGCGCACTCTTTGCACAGGTAGCCTTCGCTAATCTTGGTCTTTCCCAAAAGTCCCAGCTCAGTACCGCAAATCGCGCACTCTTTCTTCTCGAACATCTTGTCAAAGAAGCCCATAGCTGCCTCCCATCAACTGGTAGCGTGTGTCACTTTTGATGATGGGCGAGCGCGCGATCTTTCACGATACCCAGACGGCTCAACGAGTCTCCACAACTGGGACACATGGCTCATTTTTGACTAGTCGTTGGGGACGTTCTTAAACGACTAGTCAACAAAGCGCCCGGCGAGCATTAACTGCTCGCCGGGCGCTTTGGTTAGGACGTTATATAGCAAGATTTGCGAAGCGCGGCGGTCGGGACCCAGGTGGTGTAGCCCAGCAGGTCAACGCCGTCCTCGGTCACCGTGTCGCGCATTGCGGCGACATGCTGACGCAGACCGATACCTCTTTTCGCGCGCAGGTACTCGGCAGCCGCCTCGTCTGACACTTTTTGATACCCGCCCGCCAACCACCACAAAGGGGACAGGCACCTTTGTGGTGGTTGGCGGGCGGTTTGTCTCGATCTGTAACAGGTAGGCAGCCAAAACCGGGCCTGGTGTTACAGATCGAGATTTTCGGTCTGTCCCCTATGGTTTGTCTAAATCTGTAACAAGTAGAGACGATTTAGCCCGCTAGATGTTACAGATCGAGATGGAAGATGCTAGTCGCAGGCGATATCGAGGTTCTTGCCGATGAGGCCTACGTAGCCGCCCTCGGCAGCCTTGGGGCTGTCGGCATGGCAGAGAACCCACTTGTCGGCCTTCCAGTAGCAGTAGCTGTCGCCGGCCGCGGGCATATCGGCCGCAGCCTCGGGGCGCGGACCGTTGGTGCCGGCGGGCAGCGCCACCATCACCTGGAAGCCCCCATCGTCGACCATGCACGGCGTGTAGTGAAGCGTGGTGTTGAAAACCTCAACAAGCGTGCCGGCCGGCACGCGGAACGCCTTGACGCACGCGGTGTCGAGCTTGCCGTCCTCGATCTCCCAGCGATGCGCCACGAGCAGGATAAAATCGCGAGCACCCAGGTTGAACTCGCTCGCGCGGTGGTACTCCAGGCAGTTGAGGCGCGTGTTGTGGCCGTTGCACCAGCCGAGCTGGAAGGGACGGCCGCCAAACATGAGGAAGCCAAGCTTGTCGGCATCCTTGACGCCCTCGAGCTCCGGCGCGCTTGCTACGTATTTGCTGCCCTCAGGGATGGGCGTGGAGGCAAGCGCCTCGAGCACGGGTGACGTAAGCTCGGACGGAACGTTATCCCAAACGTTGCCATAGGATTTGAACTCGGGATCGTTGACAGAGTAGATATGCATGTTCACTCCTGTTCGTTTATGTGACAGTATTAACATTCTAGAGCAATCTCTTTATGTTTTGAGCGCTCGGTATAAAAAGCACCCCCGCAAGAGCGGGAACGTTTCTAGTACAAACGTTATTCCCGCAAGGGCCTTACGCCTGCTGATAGTGCAGGTGCTTCTCGTCGATATCAGCCAGGTCGCGGTCGAGGTAGCGGCGCGCGAGCCAGTTTGCCATGGGGAGGTTCTGGTCCAGGTAGTTACCGCACTCCTCGGGAGCGGCGCCGGGGACATCGCCCTCAAAGCCGGCGACAAACTCAAACAGCTCGCGCACGAGCGGCAAGATTTCCTCGCTCGTCAGCTCACCAAAAACGACGAGGTAAAAGCCCGTGCGGCAGCCCATGGGGCCAAAGTAGACAATGCGGCTCGACCACTCGGCATGATTGCGGAGGAACGTCGCGCCCAGGTGCTCGATAGTGTGGCACTCGGCCGTGTTCATGACCGGCTCCTTGTTGGGCGTGGTCAGGCGCAGGTCAAACGTGGTGACGGCGGCACCGGTCGCCGGATCGCGGTCGATGCGGCTCACATACACGCCGGGCTCAAGTAGCAGATGATCAACGGAAAAGCTGGCGATGCGCTCCATGGCAGATCCTCTCGGTAGTCAATTTGGGACGGGACCTTTTAGCTGGTTCGAATGGTCGCACCAATCATACCAGTCAAAAAGCCCCGTCCCAAAAAGACAACTTAGCCCAGAACGCGGGCCATGCGTGCCTTGAACTCGGAAAGGAAGCGCGGGGCATCAACGGTCAGCGCCACAAGCGCGCTCTTGTCGGGATCTGCCACACGGCGCTCATCGCAGATGGTGCGACCGCGGTACTCGCCCAGCAGGTCGACGCGTAGATTGCAGCCGAGCGCACCCACGAGCGTGGGATCGATTGCCACGGCAACAGCCAGCGGATCGTGCAGCGCACAACCACCCAGGTAAGGTGCGTTCATCTCGTACGAGCCAATGTAGTGCTCGACCATGCTCGCAAACGCGCAGCCGGCCATAGTGCCCGAGCCCGTCCAGCCGGCAATATCGCGGCGCGTGAGCACCACGCGATGCGTCACATCCAAACCCACCATGGTGAGCTTGCGGCCCGAGCGCAGCACGGCATCGGCAGCCTCGGGGTCGCTCGCCATGTTGGCCTCGGCGCCCGCGCTCACGTTACCGGGCACGGTCAGGGCGCCGCCCATCACCACCACGCGGCCGATAGACATCATCGCGGCCGCATCGCGCTCCAGGGCGAGCGCCAGATTGGAGAGCGGGCCGGTCGCCACATAGACCAGGTCGGGGCCATAGGTGCGCGCGGCATCGATCAGATAATCGACCGCAGCGTTGCCGTCGGCCGACGTTGCCCCCACCGGCTCATAGGGCGACGCGGGCACGCTCGCACCGCCGATGCCGTTCTTGCCGTGGATGAGCGTGGTTGACGCCGGCGGCGTATAGGGCTCGGTCGCCTTAATGGGGCGGTCGGCACCCAGATACACCGGCACCTCGGGACGACCCAACAGGTCAAGCACCGCCAAGCAGTTATGCGCCGACTGGTCGACGCGCACGTTGCCAAAACACGTGGTTATGCCGACGAGCTCCACCTCGGGGCTCGCAACGGCATAGGCGAGCGCCATAGCGTCGTCCACACCCATATCCAGATCAAGGATCAGCTTCTTGGTTGCCATTGTTCTACTCCGCTTCTCCGTCTTTATCGTTTAACCAAACCAATGTTCAACTTCGGCACGCGTGGGAATCGATTGCTGAGCACCCAAGCGCGACACCGTCACCGCCGAGGCGCGAGCGCCCGCGGCCATGCACTCAAAGAGCGGCAGGCCCTCCAGACGGGTAGCTGCAAGTGCGCCGATAAACGTATCGCCGGCCGCCGTGGTGTCGACCACCGAGCTCGAAAGCGCCGGCATGCGCAGCGGCTCACCGTCATCGCCGAGCGTAACCGATCCGGCGCCGCCCAACGTGATGACCGCAGCTCCGGCACCCTTGGCGCGCAGGCCATTAAGCGCTTCGGCACAACTCGCGTCATCTGCGGGCAGAATGCCCGTCAGTGCCTGGCATTCGGTCTCGTTGGGACAGACGAGGTCGACTGCGGGCCACGCACCCGCCGGCAACTCACAGGCAGGCGCCGGATTAAAGACCGTATAGAACCCCAGCTCGTGAGCGCAGGCAAGCGCCTCGGCCGTCGCCATCAGATCGCATTCGCCCTGGGCGATAAAGACGCTGCCGGCCGCGGGGGCGAGCCCACAGGCATCGCGGTCGAGCTCATCGGCCACCAGATAGCGCAGCGCACAGGCCACATCATCGCCCGTAAGCGCATGGTTGGCGCCCGGAGACAGCACGATGCGGTTATCGCTCTCGCAGCGGATGATGGTCGCCGTGCCCGTCTCCACGTCGTCGCGCCGCGCCACGAACTCAACGCCCACGCCGGCATCCTGAAGTCCCGCCACCAGCGCATCGCCAAACGCATCGCGCCCGACCGCGCCGATCATGCACGTGCGCGCGCCCATGCGCGCAGCTGCCACGGCCTGGTTGGCGCCTTTGCCGCCAGCGTTGGTGATAAACCCGCTGCCGCCGACGGTCTCGCCCGCACGTGGCATGCGCTCGCACGCCACCGAAAGGTCCATGTTCATACTGCCGAACACCGCAACGATGCCGTTATCTGCCATGGAAACCTCCTCGTCTGCGGGCTTTGCACCCACCGTCGACCGTCGATTGTGCGCCTTCGCACCCCCTATAACTTTAGTTCACTTTGATGTGGACGCGCGCTTGAGGTTGCGCCAGCAGCAAGCATTCACAGGAGCAGGCGGCTACAATGAATATGTGCTGACTATTCTCGTCATTGGATGATATTTTATGGAACAACTCCCGCAATCGAGCTCACGCGGCCGACGCCGCACGGCCCAGGCGCAGACTCCGCACGAACGTCCGCAGGGCAAACCCCGCACCAACGAGACACACCGTGGCGCGGACTCACGTCGTACGCCCGCGTCCTCCAGCAAGTCCGCGCACGCCAGCGCCAACGACGGTGTCTGCTCACCGGCTGCCGACCATCAGACGCCCGCTCGCCCCAAGTCCCGTTATATCCCCGCCCTCGATGGCCTACGCACACTCGCCGTTGTCGCGGTGGTGCTCTACCACCTCAACCTCACCTGGGCGCAGGGCGGCTTGCTCGGCGTCACGATTTTCTTTGTGCTTTCGGGCTATCTGATCACGCGCCTGCTGCTCAACGAAGTAGCCAAGACCGGCCGTATCGACCTCAAGAGCTTCTGGATCCGCCGCATTCGCCGCCTATTCCCCGCCGTGGTAACCGTTGTAGTAGTGACCTGCGCGCTGTGTACCATCTTTAACCACGTAATGCTCACCAAGATGCGCCCCGACATCCTGCCGTCGCTGCTGTTCTTCAACAACTGGTGGCAGATTGCGCAGGATGTTTCGTACTTTAATGCTCTGGGCGACCCCTCGCCGCTCACGCACTTCTGGTCGCTCGCTATCGAGGAGCAGTTCTATCTGATTTGGCCACCGCTGCTGTTTGCCATGGTGTCCATGCATATGAGCAAACCCAACACGCGCCGTGTGGTCCTGGGGCTCGCAGCGGCATCCGCCCTTGCCATGATGGTGCTCTACAACCCTACCGCCGACCCCAGCCGTGTGTACTACGGCACGGATACCCGCGTGTTCTCGCTGCTGTTGGGTGCATGGATGGCATTTATCCCCGATCGCGACCTAGCGCCGGTTCGCCTTGCCCATCGCCTGGGACTCGACCGCCTAGTGAGCGCTGCCAAGCGCGGTAAGCTCGACAAGAGCGCCAAGGGCGGGCATGACGAGAAGACCGATTCCGCAGCCGAGACCGCCCCAGCTCAGCCGAGTGCGCTCACACGCTTTTGGTCCTCGCCCGCGTCCATCGACGTGCTGGGCATTGTGGGCCTGGTCGGCCTTGCGGCCATGGTCGCGCTCACCAACGGCTACACCGCTTTCCAATATCGCGGAGGCACGCTGCTGTGCTCCATCCTCACGCTCATGGTCATCGCCGCCTGCGTACAGCCCCAGGGCCTGGTCGCGCGCGCCCTTGCCGCCGAGCCGCTCGTGTGGGTCGGCAAGCGCTCGTACAGCATCTATCTGTGGCACTATCCGCTGCTGCTGCTTATGAACCCGGTCGCCAACATCAACGATACGCCCTGGTGGCAGTACATCTTGCAGATACTTGTGGTGGTCGCCGTGGCAGAGTGCTGCTATCGCTTTATCGAGACTCCGTTTAGGAAGGGCGCCTTTGGGCGCACCGTTTCCGAGTTCCGTGACGGAACCGCCACGCCCGCAAGCTGGGTGCGTGCGCATATTCCCGTGTGCGCCACTTGCGGCGTCGTGCTGATCATTGCCCTAGGAGGCCTCATCTTTGTGCCGGAGACATCCGCGTTAAGTGGTGAAGGTGCCGAAATCCTCAACAAAGAAGCCAAGAATACCGCACCCAAAGACCAGCAGGCAGCCGACGACACCGACAAGGACAACGACGGCTTCCCCGACGGATCCTACGACCTGCTGATGATCGGCGACTCCGTGTCGCTGCGCGCCGTCGATTCCTTTGACGGCGTGTTCCCCCACAGTCACATCGATGCCGAAAAGGGCCGCCAGTTCGATGCGGGCCGCGCAACATTTGAGGGCTATCTCCAACAGAACCTTGCCGGCAAGGTCGTGGTCTTTGCACTGGGCACCAATGGCCTGGTAACTGACGACCAGATCGATGCCATCATGGCCGATGCCGGTGACAAGCGTATCGTCGTATTTGTGAACACACGCAGTCCGCAGCCGTGGGTGGGTTCCACCAACCAGGCTATCGCAAATGCCGCCACGCGCTACAAGAACGTGCGCGTTATCGACTGGTACGGATACAGTGCCAATCGCAACGACCTGTTCGACGGCGACGGCACGCACCTGTCGACTGCCGGCGTGACCGAGTACCTCAATCTCATCCACGATGCAGTCAAGAAAGACCTACCCGAGGACCACGTTAACGATCCGCAACCGGCAGCCGTCAAATCCGCCGGCGACGCGCTCGTCAACGCTCTCGCCTACAAGCCGCACAAGCTCGGCGGCGACAAGTAACCTGCAGCGCAAGCTTCCCACATCCGGAGGGGATACCTGCTACGGCAGACACCCCCTCCGGCAGTTAGGGACGTTCCTTATGTGCCGGCACCCAGGGACACTCCTGTCACAGCAACGGAACGCCCTCCTTGCGACCGAATTCTGGGCGCCTCGCCACCCCGGGCGTTGTTTCCAAGCCCACGCCCGCAGCAAACAACCCAAAATCGCTCTTTTCGAGCCGGCTCCAAGAGGTCGTGGGCGAAAAAGGGCAAATATGAGTACTGTTACCATTTTAGTAGCAGGCAAAACTACCCAAAATGACGTCTGAGCGACCCCTACAACCCCCGAAAGCAGCCAATCTGACTGGTTTATGGCGTATTGAAGCCAATTTTAATGAACATATTATATGTTATGTTCATTATCTTTTTGAATATAAATGCTATTCGCTTAGCAGCAGTACTCATATTTGGCATTTTTTGCCCACTGCCATATAACTAACACCCTATAGCAGGCAAAAAACAGGCCGCAGCCCATCGCTGCGGCCTGTTCGGAAGCAAAAGCGGGCGCTACGCGCTGTAGCCCATCGCCTGTAGGACAAACATGACAACCGTCAGCACCGTAATCACGCCGATAGTCGCCCACGTGAGCACGTTCCATACGCGGCCGTTGCGGTTGACGCCCATAATGTGGCGATCCGCCGCGATAACCACCTGGAATACCAAGACTACGGGCAGCAGCACACCGTTAATGACCTGCGAGGTCATCATAATCTGGAACAGGTCGACGCCGGGCATAAGCACCAGCACGGCAGAGATGCCAATGATGGCCGTAATGATGCCGCGATAGACCGGAGCCTCGTCCCAGCTGCGGTCGGCGCCGCGCTCCCAGCCAAATGCCTCGCAGATAGCGCTCGACGTAACGCCCGGCAGCACGCAAGCGGCCAAAAAGCTCGCCGCGACCAGACCCGAGGCGAACAGCACCGTGGACCACTGACCGGCGATGGGCTCCAGCGCGCGGGCCGCATCGGCAGCGTCGCTAATCTGGACGCCCGCCGGAAACAGTACTGTACCGGTCGTGATGATGATAAAGCCGGCGATGATGTCGGCGGCAATTGAACCGCTCACGGTATCGATGCGCTGCAACACGATATCGTCCTCGCCCGCATTCTTATCGACCACGTTGTTCTGCGCCAAAAAAATCATCCACGGCGCAATGGTGGTGCCGATCGTGGCAACTACCAGCGACACGTAGCTGGGGTCGTTTTGAATATTGGGTACGACCAAGTCGACCGCAACCTCGCCCCAGTTGGGGCCGGCCATAAAGGCAGCAACGATATAGGTCACGAACACGCAGCTCACCAGCAGCAAAATCTTCTCGATGCGCTGGAAACTGCCCGACATGGTAAGCATCCAAACCAGCAGGGCCACCAATGGCACCGAAATACTCGCCGGCACCCCAAACAGGGCCAGGCCGCTCGCGATACCCGCAAACTCCGAGATGGTAACGGCCGTGTTGGCAATCAGCAGCGCCGCCATGGCCAGCACGCTCCTGCGCACGCCAAAGCGCTCGCGGATGAGCGACGCCAGGCCCTTGCCTGTGACGCAGCCGCAACGCGCCGCGGTCTCCTGCGTCACGACGAGCAACACGGTCATGACGGGAAGCATCCAGAGCATCTTGTAACCATAGCTGGCGCCGGCGCTGGAATACGTGGCGATGCCGCCGGCGTCATTACCCGAAAGCGCCGCCAACAGACCGGGGCCCATGGCGCCAAAGATGGCCGCAATGGTCAGCTTTTGCCTAGTGCTCGCCTTTTGCTTCGTGTTTTGCACGCGACCACCTAACCCATGACTGACATGGTGAGCAGCACCGCGGCGATGCAGTACGCCACGCACGAGATCATAACGGCAATGACGTTCATGGCGGTGCCCGACGTGTTGAGATCATGCTCGTCGCGCCAGAACAGCACCATCAGATAAATCACGGCGCTCATGTTGCCAACCAGGCAAATGACGGCAGCGATATTAAAGCAGCCGATAAAGAGCTGCTCCTCAAACATAGAGGCATCGGGAAACGCGGCGGTACGCACCAGTTGCGCGCACAGATAGGTCACGAGCGACAGAATCAGGCCCATACCGGTGCTCTGGAAGAAGAATCCCAGGTAGGGCTTAGGCTCGTCGTCGTGGCCGTCGTACTCCAAGAAGTAGTTCTTGACGAACGACACCATGCGCGAGGCCGCCAGCAGCACGAGCGGCATGGCGCACATGGGAAAAACCACCAGACGCGCGGAGCCGAGCGCCGTTCCCAGCACGGTTGCCATAAGGCACGAGGCAATGCCCCACACGACAACCCAGTACTGGCGATGCACAAACCAGCTGAGCACGTTCGTCGAGTCGTCTGACGCGCTATCGCCCGAACCGACACCGGCTATCTGCAGGTCCTCCTGATGCTCCTCGGCGATAACGTCCATGGCGTCGTCGAAGGTTACGATACCCAGGATATGACGGTTCTCGTCGCAGACAGGGATGGCAACCAGGTCGTACTTGGTCATCTCGTCCGTCACGTCTTCCTGGTCCTCGTCGGGCGACACATAGACCAGGTCGCGATAGGCCAGCTGACCCAGCGTGGCGTCGCGGTCGGCTACGATCAGCGTGCGCAGCGAAAGCACGCCCGTCAACATGCCGCTCGGGTCCTCGGTATAGACGTAGTAGACGCTCTCGAAGTCCTCATCGAGCTGGCGAATCGCCTCGATGGCATCAGCGACCGTCGCCGTGGCGGGCAGGGAGACAAACTCCGAGGTCATGATGCGGCCGGCGGTGTTGTCCTCATAGCCCAGCAGGTTACGAATCGCCTTCTCCTCCTTGACGCCCATCAGGCGCAGGAGTTTCTCGGCCTTCTCGTAATCGAGCTCGTCGATCAGGTCGGCGGCGTCGTCCGGATCCATCATGGCCAGCATCGACGACGCGTCCGTGTCGGACAGGCCCTCGAGCATCTCGGTCATAAGCTCGTCATCGTCGAACTCCGAGATGGCCTCGGCGGCCTGGGCGGTGTCGAGCTGCGCAAATACCTGTGCGCGCAGGCGCGGGTCGAGCTGTTCGATAATGTCGGCAATGTCGGCAGGGTGCAGCTCGCCGAGTGTCTTGTGCGACACCGAAAGCTGAATGTTCTTAGTCGAGCGGTCGAGCAGGTCCATGTAGGACCAAGCGATGATGTCCTCGCCAAGCGGCTTGCCCAGATGCTTCATAAAGCCCTCGACGACATGCTCGAGCGCGGGACTAATCGCACGCAGCAGGCCGCGAGCGCCCACCTCGGCACCCAGCAAACGCAGCTGATTTTCGCCCGACATGGAAAACTTGATGTCGTTTACGCGCACGACCTTCATGCCCTGCGTGTCGACAATCTGCTTGTTGAGCACGTCACGCGCAAGCAGCAGCTCGGTCGGCTGCAGATACGAAAAGCGAATATTGGTCGCAGATGTATTGAGGTACACGCCCGTCTCGTCGATACGGTCGACCCATTTGCGCCAGCTGATCATAAACGGTGTCTTGCCGGGACCGCGGAACGCAAGCGACGTCACGTGCGGAAAAACTTCGCCGGTGGCAATGCCAAAATCGTTCACTACGCCGAGCTTTTCGCCATCGACGTCCAAGACCGGCAACTTGAGCATCTCACTCAGATAATTCAATGGTGCTCCCCATCATTATTCCTTCGGACTGCGACCGTGATGGCACGCACTCCGTGGACTTCTGGATATGTATACGCATGCGCGGGCGGCACGCCGCTCGGCGCTTACACCCCGTGCATGCGCAGAAAGCACCTGCAAGGGGTCATCGACTGTATGGTCGAGGTTTGGATTTCACCTGTAACCTTTCTCTTGACCCTTATTATCCGCAGTAACTATAGCATCAGCATCGCGCTGCGGCACCGAGTTTATGCGCTGCACATTGCAGGCATACCTAACGCTAACGCATCCGTGACATAGTCATTGGGGACGTTCTTAAATGACTATTCCGTGGTGTCGTCATTTTCGGCGAGCTGGGGGAACACGGCGTTTTTGGGCATAGTGACCTTCGTCAGCGAGGTGAGCTTTTTGCTCAGCGCCGTATCCGTCTTGACCAGATCGCTCAACGTCACGATTTTGTAGCCGTCGGCAATAAGCCCGTCGATAATCTGCGGCAGCGCCTCGAGCGTCTGCTCGGAGCACTCATCGCTATCGGTGAGCAGCACGATATTGCCCGGCGTCACCGAATCCAGCACCGTCGAGACCTGCTCGTCGGCACCGTTGAGCAGCCAATCGCCCGAATCGATATTCCACGAGACCACCGCGGACACCAAATCCATCGAGTCGATCCAGTTTTGCTCGTCAAAAGCGGCGTACGGGGCACGCAGCAGCATCGTCTTCACGCCGGTCGCCGACTTGATGGCGTCGGTGCCCTTCGAAATTTGCTTGCGCACCGTCTCGCGGTCCTCGCCCTTGAGCGAATCGTCGCTGTAGCTGTTGGAACCGACCTCGCATCCGGCATCGACAATCGCCTTGGCCGTAGCGGGCGAGGCCTCGGCCGCATCGCCCGAAAGGAAGAACGTCGCGGTGACACCCTTCTCTTTGAGCACCTGCAAAATCTGTTTGGTGGCGCCACTGGGGCCCTCGTCAAACGTCAGAGCCACGACCTTCTCATTGCCCTTGGGCGCCACGCTGGCACAGGCGACGATGCAATCGGTGGCGGGCACGACCTCGCCGCGGTCCTGCGTCTTACCCGACTGTTCGCCGACCCACACCTCGGAACGACCCTGGACGCCCCAGGTTTGCACGTACTCGATGGCGCCCGTGCCCTCGACTTTGAGCTTGGGCTCGATGGTCGTAGCCTGCACCTCGTGCTTCTCGTAGACGTTGCGGCCATCTTTAATCGTGATCTTCTCGCCGCCGGTAAGCTCGCGGCTATCCCACTTGCCCTGCTTTACGCGCTTGCCGTCAACCTTCACCGACAGCTTTTCGCCGCCATGGCGCTTGAGCACACTGTCGTCGACCGCCAGCAGGTCGCCGGCGGAATAGGTGTCAGTCAGCTCCTGATCGTCGATAAGCGTCTGTAGCGTAGAGCCCACGCGCACCGCAGTCTGCTCTCCGTTGAGCACGACGTCCACGCTACGGTTGATATAGCCCACAACGGCGGCGACAAACAGTACGAACGCGCAGCCCACGGCGATGAGCGCGTAGGGCAGGCGAGACGAACGGCGGGGCGAACGCCCGTTGCCGATGCGTGCACTGCGGTCGCTAAACCCACGGCTATGGTTGAGGTACATCGCACCGGGCTTACGGCGACGGCGACGCTGGCCGCTGGGCAGCTGCCCCAAGTCGCGACGCGCCGTCGGGCGCGCACTCGATCGCCCGTTAACATTAGATCCGTTTTGGCGCATGTGCCCTCCCCCATAAACACAGCGAGCCGGAGTTACGTGTCTCCGGCTCGCCTCCCATCGTTTGGTATGTCGTTATTTGTTAGCTTTCGACGAGCCCCCGCTCGCCTTTTGATATTCGTCCTTAAAGGCCTTGAACATGCCGCGTGTCTTGCCGAGCTGCTTGCCCAGCGCGCGACTGCCCTTGTCAACGGCAACCGAACCCTTGTCGTCGAGCACCTTGGCACCCTTTTTGACCTTGTCGCCCACCACGACACTCGCCTCGGCAGCCTTGGCGGCCGCACCGCCCGAATACCCGAGCGTCTTGACCTCATCCGAGACGATCATCGCGCCGTTATCGTAGCCGCGCAGCATCGTCGGCGGCACCTGCGTGTCGCCCACCAACATGCTCGACGCAGCGCTGGCGGTCACATAGAACGTCTGCACAATGCCCGAACGCGGTTTGAACTCAACGTCCGAGCAATAGCCCACGGCATCGCCCGATTCCGTGCGCACGTCCATACCGACCCAGATAATGCAGTCGTCCAGGTTGATATCGAGGCGCTTGGCAGCGGCGGCATCATAGGTGCCCTTGGCGTCATCGACCGCGATGGCACCCTCGTAGACACCGATAGCATCGAGCGCCACAAACCGGTCGGGACGCTCGATCATGCCCGCGATATCGGACTGGCGAACCATAAAACCCACCACGCGCGTGCCGCCCGGCGAAAAGACCGGAAAGTGAATCTTACCGAGCTTTTTGGGGCTACGCGGCGTGCCGTCCTTTTTGGTGCGCTTGTCCTCGGCAGGCTTGCGGTAAACCTTGATGCCGACAAAATCCCCGGTGCGCATTATGCCTCGGTCGAAGGCTCCGCAGCCTCGGTGTCGGCCTCGACGGCGTTCTCGACCACGACATCGGCGGCGGGCGTCACGTTGCCACCCGAGATGGCATCGTTGAGCTGCTCGCGCAGTTGGTCCATGCGCTCGCGGGCCAAGTCGACCTTGGCACGCAGGTCATCGGTCTTAGCGTCGACCATCGGGCCGAAGTCACTGACCGCGGCGCGGGCCTCCTCGGCACCGTGCTCGTAGGTGTCGCGCATGTTATCCCAAGCATCGTTGGCGATATCGGCAGCCATGGCGCGGGTCTCGGCACCCGAACGCGGGGCCAGGGCAACGCCGATGATAGCGCCGGCGGCAGCACCAAAGAGCGCGCCGGAGACAAAGCTGAAAGTCTTTCCCATGATCATTCCTCTCCTGCGGGCACCTCGGTGCCCACCGTTTGAATGCTGTCCATTATACCCGCAGCGCAACACTTGCCGCCTCGCTCATCTGCGTACGGTAAAAGCGCAGGCAGACGGCGGCGATAAACGCGTGAGCTTACTCCTGCGGCAGGGCCGGCATGGCCACCGTGGCGGCAGGGTCCTCGCCGGAGCCGTCCACGAGCGGCAGGCTGCCCTCGTGCGCAGGTCCTGCCGGAACCGTTGCCGCACCGCCAAAGACGGCAGCGGGGACCTCGTGGCTCTCGACGGTCGCACCTTCGGTATCAATAGCCACCCGCGGCTCGTCGTCAAAGCTGGGAACGCCCTGGGGCTCGGCAGGCTCGGACTCCGGCTCGGCGGCCGCATCGGAAACGGGCTCGGCAGCGGCTTCACTGCCAACAGCGGCGTCGTCCTCAACAGCATCCTCTGCCGCATCCTCGCCATTCGCGGCGGCGACGGCCTCGTGCGGATCTTTGCCCTCGGCCTCGGCGCGCATGCCCAGCACCAGGTTGCGCAGGCCCGCGACCGTGCCCTCCACGTCGGGAGCTGGCTGGTCGGCGTGCAGGTAGGCCCAGTCCATCATAAAGGTGGCCGAAGACAGCGCACCGATGGCCAGCGCATCATCGGGGCACGAAAGCTCAATCTCAAAGACGCGCTCGTCGTGCTCGCTCACGCGGGTGCGGCCGCACGAAATGCTGCCCGCAAGGCCGGTCTCGTTCATGAGCTCGACCGTCACGTGCTCAAGCAGATGGCAAAGCTCGGTCTGGCCCATGCAGTCCTGGAACTCACGACCGGAATCGCCCAGACACAGGTGCTTGGCAATCGCCGGCACCAGGTAATACACGCGCGCCGTGGCCTCGATATCCTCCGAGGTCATGAGCGGCATGCCGGAGTTCACCAGCACATGCGCGCAGATCTTGTCCACGCTGACGGTGACCTTAAGGATGTTGAACAGGCCTGCCATAACTCTCCCCTACTCTTCCTTGCCCTACTCGTCGCCATCGTGCGGATCCACAGAGCCCGCACCCGACGCCGCCGGCTTCTCTGCCGAAGACTCGGAATCCTTCTTATCGGTTTCGGCCGGAGCGATCACGCGAATGAGCGAGATGCGCTGGCCACGCATCGACTGCACCTTAAACTTGTACCCCGCAACCTCAAACACCTCTCCGATGTCGGGCACCGAGTCGCAAAGCTCCAAAATCCAGCCGGCGATGGTCTCATAATCATCGCTTTCCTCGAGCGGCCAACCAAGCTCAATCGCGTCATCGCACGAAAAACGCCCATCAACGAGCCACTCGCGGCGCGAAAGACGCGTGAGGTACTTGTTGTCGGGGTCGAATTCATCCTCGATCTCGCCGACGATCTCCTCGACGATGTCCTCGATGGTGATGATGCCGGCCGTGCCGCCGTACTCGTCCACGACCACTACGATCTGGTCGTGCGAAGTCTGCATCTCGGACAGCAGCGGCAGGATGTCCTTGGTATCGGGCACAAAAGTGGCGTCGCGCAGGTAATCGGCGATGAGTTGGTCGCCCTTGCCGTCGAGCGCGGGCTGAATCAGGTCCTTGATGTGCGCGATGCCCGCGACGTTGTCGGGATCCTCGTGGTACACCGGGATGCGGCTGAAGCCGGTCTGGCGCATGGTGGACAGCACGTCGGCGACGGTCTCGTCGTCCTCGCACATGGTGGTGTCCACGCGCGGCACCATGACCTCGCGGGCAACGGTGTCGCCCAGGTCGAAGATCTCGTGGATCATGCGCTTTTCCTCGTCGAGCAGGTCGTCCTGCTCCGAGACCATGTACTTGATCTCTTCCTCCGAGACGTTTTGGCGGTCGTCGGCGCTCTTGATGCGCAGAATGCGGGCCAGGCCATCGGAACAAGCGCCGGTCAGCCACACGAGCGGACGGGCAATCTTTTGGAAAAACGACAACGGCCCCACGACTTGCTTGGACACGCCCTCGGCATTGGCCAGGCCGATGCGCTTGGGGACGAGCTCGCCGATCACGATGGATACGAAGGCGACCGCGACGGTGATGATGACCGGCGCCAGGCCACGCGCGATGGCGGAGAGCGGCGCGATGCCAAAACTCATGAGCCACGTGGCGAGCGGGTCGGACAGACTCGTCGAGGCGACGGCGGACGAGGCGAAGCCCACGAGCGTGATGGCGGCCTGGATGGTGGCGAGCAGCTGGTCGGAGTCGGCAGCCAGCTTAATGGCACGCTCGGCGCGCTTGTCGCCTTCCTCGGCCTCGTGCTCCAGCACGGCGCGCTTGGCCGTGGTGAGCGCCATCTCGGACATAGAGAAGTAGCCGTTGATGAGGGTCAGGACGAGCGTGGTAATAAGAGAGATGGTTATGTCCATCGGGAGTTTCTCGAACCTCCAAGATTCGGGACGTTAGGTAGTAAGCGTAGGTGACGGATAGGGCAGTTGCGCCCGGCGGCCGCCTGGATAGGTCCGCGGGCACAGACGCGATCGCTAGATTACGAAGAGGATCACCGCCATGAACTGGAAGATGCTGCCGGCGAGTACCCACAGGTGAAACACGCTGTGAAGATAGCGCACGTTTTTGGCGATATAGAACGGCACGCCCGCGGTGTAGCACACGCCGCCGACGGCGAGCAGGGCAAGTGCCACGGGGTTGAGCAGCGCCACAAGTTCGGGCAGCTTAAAGACAACGAGCCAGCCCATCAGCAGGTAGACCAGGCCGCTTACCCAGTGCGGCTGGCGCTCGCGCATAAAGCACTCGAGGGCGATGCCGATGATGGCGATGGCCCATACGGCAAAGAACAGCACAGCGCCGCCGTCGTTTGCGAGCGTGATGAGGCAAAACGGCGTATAGCTGCCGGCTATGAGCAGGTAGATGCAGCTGTGGTCGATGATGCGAAACACGCGCTTGGCGCGCGCGGGCTGAATCGCATGGTAGAGCGTGGAGGCCAGATATTCGAGAATGATGCTGACGCCATAGACAATCGCCGCGGCCATGTGGGCCGGGCCTCCGCCGCGCAGGGCAGCGAATACGATCAGGAGCACCAAGCCCGCGATACCCAGCAGGCAGCCGACACCATGGGTGACGGAGTTCATGATCTCCTCGCCCACCGTGTACTGCGGAACGGCCGCGGTCTTGGGTCGCGGCTTAGAACTGTCGCTCGAATCGGACATGCCGGTTACATCCTCCAACGTAAAGAGTTCTCAACACTATATCAAAGCGTCTGGGTACGTGCGAAATTTGCACCATACGTGACCCTTTGTTTACCCATTCTTTGCCTGTTGACGCATCAACGGCGAACGTCCATAATGCGCTTGCATTAAATGTTGATGTATTAACATCTTATAGGAGAGTGCTGCATGGCTCAAAACGCACGTTCCCATCGAAAGCTCAAGATAGCCGGCATCGTTGCGCTAGTGGCTGTCGTTGCGCTGCTCGGATTTGCCGGCAACTTTTTGTTTGACTTTGCCCTGAACCCCCAAGCGCCGTACACCATGAAGATGATGCAGGATAGCAAGAACGACAAAGAAGGTGAGCAGCCGGATGCCGAGGACACCGAGGCGCGGGCGTGGTTTAAAGAGAATCGCGAGAGCAGCAACCTCACCGCAGATGACGGAACCGAGCTTGCCGCTTGGTATTTTGCTGCGTCGGAGAGCACGCACGACTACGCCGTCTGCCTGCATGGATATACCAACGAGCCCATCGGCATGGCCCGATACGCCAAGCGCTTCCATGACCGCGGCATGAACGTACTCGCACCCGCCGCCCGCGCCCACGAGCGCTCCGGCGGCGACTATATCGGCATGGGCTGGCCCGAGCGCCTCGACATCGTCGCATGGATCGAGCGAATCGTTCAGGCTGACCCCGAGGCGCGCATCCTGGTCTTTGGCGAGTCGATGGGTGCGGCAACCGCCATGAACGTCGCGGGGGAATCTCTGCCCGCAAACGTGAAATGCATTATCGAGGACTGCGGCTATACGAGTGTTTGGGACGAGTTTTCCCTGCAGCTCAAGGACGTGTTCGGCCTGCCCAGCTTTCCCTTGCTCGATGTAGCAAACTTGGTGTGCAACGTGCGCGCGGGCTACGACTTTCATAAGGCGAGCAGTGTGGAGCAACTCAAACACGCGACGGTTCCCATGCTGTTTATCCACGGCGATCAGGACACCTTTGTGCCGTACGACATGCTCGACCAAAACTACGACGCGTGCGCCAGCAAGGTCAAGCAAAAGCTCACCATCCATGGCGCCACCCACGCCAAGAGTGCGCAAATTGACCCCAAGCTCTACTGGAATACGGTCAACAACTTCCTCGATAGGAATTTTTAGGGAAAAAGCGGCGTCTGGGGATTTATCTAACCCCCTATTTTCGGAAGTATGCGGCAAAATCCGGAACTGCCAACCGGACCGCAGTTTTACCAACAATTTATCAGGGGTTTTGTTGCCAAAAAACGTCGTGCGCTCGGCAGTCTCAGAATTTGCCGCATACTTCCGAAAAACCGCCTGCGAGCACCGTGCTCACAGGCGGTTTTTGATTGAGTTACGCAACAAAATCGCGTTCTTTGTCCAATAGGACGACGCTATTTAACCTCGATGAGCTCGTACTTGCTCGTGCCCAGGCCGATCTTTTCGGCGTGCGCGATGCACGCGCGCCAGTCGGTGTCGGGATGCGTGATGCAGAAGGGGTCCTTGGCCTGTTCGCCCTCCAGATGCTCGTGGTTGTGCTCCATCTTGGCCGCGCTATCGGTGAGCTCGGTGTTGGGCAGCGGCTCGGATGCCATGACGGCATCGGCGCAGGCCTGGTCGATGGCGACCGGGTCGAAGCTCGCGAACATACCGATATCGTTGACGATAGGCGTGTCGTTTTCGGGATGGCAATCGCAGTTGGGGCTGATATCCATGGCAAGCGAGATATGGAAGCTCGGGCGGCCGTCGACGACGGCCTTGGTGTACTCGGCGATCTTACAGTTGAGCACGTCGGCCGCGGCCTCATAGCCGGGCTTGATGCAGTCCTGGTTGCATGCCGCAATGCAGCGTCCGCAGCCCACGCAGCGATCGTGGTCGATGGCAGCCACGTGCACCGTGCGGGTGTTGCCGTTGGCAAGCTCGCGCTCGCGGGTGTCGTCGAACGAGATAGCGTTGTGCGCGCAGATCTTTTCGCAGGCATGGCAGCCAACGCAGTGCTCGGTCGCGACGTTCGGCTTGCCGGCGGCATGCTGCTCCATCTTGCCGGCGCGGCTGCCGCCACCCATACCCAGGTTCTTCATGGCGCCGCCAAAACCGGCCTGCTCATGGCCCTTAAAGTGGGTGAGGCTGATCACGATATCAGCATCCATGAGTGCCTGACCGATCTTGGCCTCGTGCACGTACTCGCCGCCCTCAACCGGGACAAGCGCCTCGTCGGTGCCCTTGAGGCCGTCGGCAATGATGATCTGGCAGCCCGTGGCATACGGGGTAAAGCCGTTCTGGTAGGCGGTGTCGATGTGCTCGAGCGCGTTTTTGCGACTACCGACATAGAGCGTGTTGCAGTCGGTGAGGAAGGGTTTGCCGCCCAGCTCCTTCACGACATCCGCGACGGCGCGGGCGTAGTTGGGACGCAAAAAGCTCAGGTTGCCCAGCTCGCCAAAGTGAATCTTGATGGCGACGAACTTGTTCTCAAAGTCAATCTGCTCGATACCGGCGTGACGGATGAGGCGCTTGAGCTTGTCGAGCTGACTCTCGCGAGCATGCGTGCGCAGGTTGGTGAAGTACACCTTTGCGGGTGCTGCGGGTGCAGTTGCGGTCATAAATCTATCCCCTCGGTCTATATGGCGTTACAGACATAAGAGGATGGTACCCGCTGAAGCGGGGTTGATGTCAAGCACGGCACCTAGTCATTGGGGACAGACTTAAATGACTACTCTTGGACTTTGAGTGCCTCGGCCAGGCCCACACGTTTGATGGAACGCATGTGCAGCAACGCCACGACCAGATAGGTTGCAAAGCCGATTCCTGCGCACGCCGCCATGGACCACCAGGGCACGTAGATCTCGATATTGCCGTTGTAGGCGAGCAGCATCGAGCGGAAGATGGCCGTGAGCGAGCCAATAATGACCGGCAGGCTCAACACGAGCGACGCCGCCACGCACAGCGTGATCGAGCGGATATACAGATGCGAGATCTCGCTATCGCGATAGCCAAAGACTTTCATGTAGCTGATCGAACGGGCGCTGTGATCGATCACAGCCTTGGTCAGCAGGTACATAAACAGCAGGAAGATAAACACCGCGAGACCAATCATCATTCCGATCATTTTGCTCATCATACCGATGAACTGGTCGCCCACGGCGCGCATGTCGTCGGGCGTGGTGTCGCCGGCAAAGTAGCGCGAATCGAGGTCGAGCTTCTCGTCGCTCACATAGCCGTTAAAGTAGGCGGCGTCGTTGTCGAACAGCTCGTTAAAGTCGTCGATACTCATATAGATATTCATGTCCGACTTGGAGCCCCAGGCACAGTCCTCGCCCGCGTACTCAAGGGAATAATGCTCGCCCTCGTACTTGTCGCGGAGCGTGACCTTCTGGCCCTCGCTCCAGCCAAACTTGTCGAGCAGGCCACCGCCAAAGACAACGCGCCCATCGCCGACGTTGAGGTCTTTCCAATAGCGCGAATCGGATGAAATACCGTAGACGGAAATCGTCTCCTCGCCATTTCTATCGCCGCGGTCGTATTGCAGCTGGTAAACGGCGTATTTCTCGGCCTGTGCGATTGCGCCTGCACCGTTGTCGATCGTATTGACCGGGTGGATATCGTCGTTGTCAGTGTCGATCTTAGAGGCCTTGTCAATCACCTTGTCAATCAGGTCGATAGCCTCGTCGCGGTTGCAGCCGAGGGCATCGGCAAGATCGTCAAGGCGCGCGTAGAGCGCATCCTTCTTGTCCTGGACCTTGGCAAGCGCATCCTGCGCTGCAGTCAAGCTCTCGGCAGACGGAGATGCGGTCGCGGCATCGGCTGCCGTCTGCGCCGCATCGGCCGCGTCGTCAAGCTCGTCATCGGCATCCTGGGCGGCGGAAAGCAGCGCGCCGTCAACCGACTGCAGGCGCTCGAGCGCCGACCACTGCTCGCGTTCCTCGGCAGTGCCCTCGAGCTCCAGCGGAGCCTTGAGCGTGTACTGGTGCTCGGCGACCAGGCTCGTCTCCAGGTTGTCCGCGTAGTGCGTCATCGTGGGCAGAATCGCCAGGCCAAAGAGCAGCAGCAGCGAGGCAAACGCAATGCCCACGAAGAGCGTGACGAAGTTGCCCAGGTTGCGCAGGAAGATACGCAGGCGGAAGCGGGAAACAAAACCCATGCGCTCCGGCAGCTGCAAGCCGCGCTTGGTGCCCGATTTGCCGCTCGCCTCGTGACGAAGGAACTGCAACGGCGTCTTGCCCATTTTGCGAAGCAAACCCACCAGCGTGATGAGGATGAGCGCGACGGCGGGAACCACGGCGCACTTCACAAAGATCTCCCAGCTCCAGTACACCTGGAAAGGCGGCAGACTGTACGAACCGTAATAGAGGCTGCGCATGGGCTCGGTAAAGAACACAACGCCGAGCGCAGTGCCCAAAAGCGCCGCGACCACGCCCACGATGGCGGGAAGCGCAAGGTAGTGCAGCACGATCTCGCGTCGACGATAGCCGCTGGCGAGCAGCGTGCCGATGATGGCGCTCTCCTCCTCGATGGTGGCGTCGGTGAGGACCACAAAGACAAACGCCATGATCACGATGATGATATCGAGCAGCGTCATCCACATCACGGAGTCGCCGTCCACGTCGTCGCGCGCATAGCCAATGCCCTGGTTGGAATCGGCATCGATGAGGTCATCCACGCGTGCATCAGCATCGGTGAGCGCCTCCACCATATCTTGCTCGACATCGATGCGGTCTGCGGTGGAGAGACCGCGATCGGTAAAGGTGAAGGAGTAGGTGTAGGCGGGTGCGCCGCCGGCATCCTCGAGCGCGACAAAGCCGGCATCGGTAACCTCCGCAACACCATAGGTGATGGTGTTCACCGTAAAGTCCGAATTGTTGAGGAACAGCGCCTGGCTATCGGGCTGGGTCATGATGCCGCAGATGGTGTAGGTGCGGCCCTCGAGCTCGACCTTATCGCCCACGGCGAGGTCGTTGTTGGTGGCGAAGACGCGGTCGATAGCCACCTCATCGTCCGTCTTGGGCTGCCTGCCCTCACAGTAGGACGCGATATCGACCTTGGTGCGGTGCGCATAGGTGCGCAGCGTGCGCTTGGTGCCGTCGTCGCCGGCGGTCTTTTTGATGATGGCATCGATAGAGAAATTCTTGTAGAGCGTGACGCCGCCGACGTCACCGGCTGCATCCTCGGCGGCCTTGAGTTGATCGTCGGTAGCCTCGAAGGAGGTGGTCACGCGGCCGTCCTCAATCGTGTACGCATCGCGCATGTCGTCGATAAGGCAGCCGATGGAGTGGGCCGCAAGCAAAAAGCCCGATGTAAGGGCGATGCTTCCGCACATAAGCAAAAAGATGCCCAGGTACTTGCCGATATTGCGGCGCAGCTCGCGCGGGAGACGTTTTGCGAGAGGTGTCATGGCGCCGCCTACCAATCGAGCTCGGCGGCCGCGACGGGCGCATCGTTGAGCTCATCCTCGACGATGCGCCCGTCGCGCAGGCGCAGCACGCGATTGGCCATGCGCGCGATGGCGGCGTTGTGCGTGACGATAATGATGGTGCAGCCGTAGGCGCGGTTGACATCCTCCATGAGCTGCAAGATTTCCTTGGACGTCTTGTAGTCAAGCGCGCCCGTGGGCTCGTCGCACAGCAGCAAGCCCGGGTTTTTGACGAGCGCGCGGCCGATGGCGCAGCGCTGCTGTTGGCCGCCCGAGACCTGGCGCGGGAACTTGTTGCGATGTTCATAGAGGCCCAGCGAGCGCAGCAGGTCGTCGACGCTGAGCGGGTTTTTGGACAGGTGCGCCGTGACCTCGATGTTTTCCTTGATGGTGAGATCGGGCACCAGGTTGTAGAACTGGAAGACGAAGCCCAGCTCGCGGCGGCGATACTCGCCCAGGTCGGCGGGCTTGAGCACCGTGAGGTCGCAGCCGTCCACCATGATGGAGCCGCCGTCGGCATCCTCCAGGCCGCCGATCAGGTTGAGAAAGGTCGACTTGCCCGAGCCCGAGGGCCCCAGCATGACGCAGATCTCGCCGCGGTTGATGGACGTGTCGATGCCATCGAGTACCGCCAGGCGCGCATCACCGTCGCCGTAGTGCTTCTTGAGCCCTTTGACCTGGACATAGGCTTGCTTTGTCGCCATGATACCCCCCATTGTTAGCCTGTTGCTACTTTTATAGGGTAATAGTAAACCGGGGCGAACTATTTTTAAGCGACAGTCGCAACTTTTTCCAAACTAGCCATTGGGTACTCATTGGGGACGTACTTAAATGACCGAAACCACTCATTGGGGACAGACTTAAATGAGTGCCGCCAGGGACGCTCTTTCGCCACCCGGCGCTCAGGGACGTTCCTTTTCTGTCGGCAACTGGGGACAGTCCTTGCCGACCCGGTCGGCAAGCCGGCGAATCGGCAAAGACTGTCCCCGATGACTAGTCGTTTAAGAACGTCCCCGATGACTAGCCGTTTAAGAACGTCCCCAATGGCTAGGCGGCTAGGCGCGGGATTTGATGCGCGAGAGTGCGAGGCCTACGGCGGCGATGGCCGCGGCAAAGAGTGCCGTAACGCCCAGGTCGCAGACGATATCGCCCAGCACGGTGGACGTCAAATCCGCGGCGAGCGCCTTGCTGATCGCGTCGTTCACCCAATACGTCGGCACAAAATGCGCCGCGGTCTGCACGGCTGAACCCATGAGCGACAGCGGCATCCAGGCGCCGCCCAAAAACGTCATGAGCATGCCAAGCAGGTTGCCCACGCCGTTGAGCAGCTCCTCGCGCGCACCCAGGCTCGAAAGTGCAAAGCCAACGGCCAGAGGCGTGCACGCCAGCGCAAACGTCGCCGCCAGCGCCAGGCACACACGGCCCACGCCGACTTCGGCAACCGCGCCGGCAAAGCCCACGACGCCCATCATGCTCGACACAAACCAGATGCAGACGGTGAGCACCGCGGCAGCCGCAAACACGGCAAGCGAGCGCTGACGCTCGGAAACTGGGCCGGCATCCATACGACGCACGCGGTCGGGCTCGTTCATGCCCGAGAACACCAACCCCACCGACACGATGACCGACGAGATAATCGCGTACGCGCCAAAGTTGAAATACGACCCGAGCGTGGCGGCGGCCGTCGAGTCGACCTTGACCTGCTCGATCTCGACCTCGGCACGCTCGGCGGCCGCATGTTCGGCAGCCTTGGCGACGCTGCCGTTAGAGGCGGCAGGCTCTAGGGCCGCCGCAGCGCCCGCGAGCGAGATCCAGCGCGAGGCCTCGGCAGACGAAAGTGCCGCCGCCATGGTGCCGGCACCGTAGGTCACATCGAGCTTGGGCAGGGACTCCCCCGCGCGGGCGGCTGCAACGAGGTCGCCCTCAAACCCCTCCGGAATAAAGAACACGCAGTCGGCGCTACCCTTGGCGCTGTTGCTCTTGGAGAGCGCGTCTGCAAGGTCGTACGTATCGTCGCCGATGCCCGTGACCAGCTCAAAACGCGACCCCAGGTGCTTGGTAAGCGCGCGCGAAAGGTCGCTGTCGTCGCGGTCGACCACGACCACGTTGGCATCGTAGGGCTTGTACTCGGTAAGCTGCGACGAATTCCAGCTGACGGAAGCTGCAATAAACACGCCCATGAGCGAGATGAACACCGTATAGATGAGCAGGTAGAACGGGTGCGCGAGCGCCATGCGAAGCGCGGTCTTAAAGGTGCTCATAGCGGCTCCTTCCAAAGATCAGCGTAGCGGCGGCGACAAACACCAGGGCCATCAGGACCAGCGCGCCGGCGCGAACGGCAAACGGCCCCAGGTCCTCAAAGAAATACAGGCGGTTGAACATGTCGCAGATGAGCTTGACAGGGTTGAACCAGCACTCGGCCGGGCAGGCGCGGGCGACGTCGTCGGCAAGCGCCATCGCCGGCTCGCCGTAGAGGCCGGCGAACAGGGCGCACGTGGTAGCAAAGCCCGTGAGGATGCCTGACTTGGACGCCTTGCCGCCCTTAACGGGAAGCGTGCCCACAAAGAGCCCCAAGCCCGTGGCGGCAAGCGCGGAAGCGGCGCCGCCCACCAAACACAGTCCCTCGCGCCCGCCAAAGTCGACGCCCACGACCAGGCGCACGTAGCCGATCGTGATCGTCATCGAGGCGAAGGAGACCAGCCACGAGCCGACAAAAATGCCGGCCAGCGACGCCGTCTTGGAAAGGCCGCCCACGCAGCGGCGTGCGCCAAGGCCGGACAGATTGGGTTGCAAATCGACGACGCTCAAGGCGGCAAACTCGGCAGACATCATCGCGACCAGGCCAAAAAGCGCGTAATAGTAGATGACCGTGCCATCGGGCGTGGTGCGTGTCAGGCTTACGCGGCGGGTGCCGCCCTCGAGCGACAGGGCGCGCGCAACCGCCTCGGAGTCGGCGAGCGCCGCCGGGTTGTCCTGGGCAATCTGGGACATGAGCTCGGCATTTTGCGTATACGAGCTCGCCACCGTCTCAAGGATGCTGCGGTCGGTGAGCACCGACGACGCACGAGAGCTGTCATAGCTCGAAAGCAACGTGAGTTTGGGCGTGCCCGCATCGTCGACCGTATAGATGCCCGCGACCTCGCCGGCCTTGAGCGCACGGTTCGCATCGGCTGCGTCGTCGCACTCGTGGATCTCGAGCAGTTGGTCGTCGCCTTCCTTGGCAAGCGACGTCGCCACGTCCTTAAAGGTCGAAGCGTCCCAGGCCTCGTCCGTCACGATGGCAACCGGCACCGGATCGACCGTGCCGTCGGAGCTGAGATTCGCAAACATAAACATGAACATCGTGGAAAGCGCAATGGGAAAGAGAGCGCCCCAAACCCACGTGCTCGGCCGGCGCAGCAGCGTCTTGACCGTAATGATAATGGTATTGAACATGGCTGCCCCCTAGTCGCGCAGCTCGCGGCCGGTGATCTCGAGGAACACGTCGTTGAGGGTCGGCGGCTCGCTCCACACGCGGCCGAGTGCCACGTCGGCGGCACGCAGCGTGTCGAGGATGTCGACCAGATTGTGCGGGCTCGCTTCGCAGGTACAGACGAGCTCGCCGCCGGACAGCTCAACCGAAAGCACGTGCTCGAGGGCGCGCAGCCGCTCGACCGTGGCGGTCTCGACGGCGCCGACCTCGACCGTCACGCGCTCGCCCATCTGAATCATGCGCTTGAGCTCGTCGTTGGTGCCCTGCGCCAGCACGCGGCCGCCGTCCATGATCATGATGCGGCTGCAAATCTGCTCGACTTCCTCCATGTAATGGCTGGTATACACCACCGTGGCGCCCTCGTCGCGCAGGCGGCAGATACCCTCCAGGATGGCGTTGCGGCTCTGCGGGTCGACCGCCACCGTGGGCTCGTCAAAAAAGATGAGCTCGGGCTTGTGCGCGATGCCGCAGGCAATGTTGAGACGACGCGCCAGGCCGCCCGAGAGCTTGCCGGGGCGGAACTTGGCAAAGTCGCCCAAGCCGACAAAGTCGATGGCCTCGTCGACCAGCGCACGGCGGCGCTTGCGGTCGTTGACGTAGAGACTGCAGAAATAGTCGATGTTCTCGCGCACGGTGAGCTCGTCGAACACCGCAACTTGCTGCGGGACCACGCCGATGCGGCGCTTGAGGTCATAGCGGGCGGGCGTCATGGGTTCACCGAACAGCTCGATGGTGCCTTTGTCGTAGGCGAGCAGCTGCAGAATGCAGTTGATGGACGTGGTCTTGCCCGAGCCGTTGGGGCCCAGCAGGCCAAAGATCTCGCCGGGGGCGATGCTCAGATTAAAGTGGTCGAGCGCGATAAGATCGTCGTAGCGCTTGACGAGATTTTCGACGTGGACGATGTCTGTCATGAGGCGGCCCTTCTGTTGATTGCGGCCCGGTACGATTGCATCATCGCAGGAGCCGCCGGCGCGCACCAGTGAGCTTTGTCACGAGTGCGAGGGTCTTGGTCGTGCGGCACGCTGACGCCCCCGCTTTGTCGCGCGGGAGGAATGTCACGGTTGCGCAGGCGGTCCCTCCACCACACGCAGCTTCGCGTACAATACCCGTATGAACAGGCTTTTCGACAAATCGATCGTGCTGGCGTGCTGTATTGCGGCCGCCATGGGTCTTGCTGTGGACGCTCGCCTGGTCGCGGCGTTTTGCCTTGGCGTTATTGCCACCTCGCTGGCCGAGGTCGCACAGGGAAACCGCGCCCGCCGTGCAAGCGAGGCCGCGAGCTACGTCTACATCATCGCAGCTGTCTTCGTGCCGCCGTTTGTGCCGTTTGCGCCTCTCGTCCTCTATGACATCGCGCGGCGCGTGCGCCGTGAGCACGCCTGGGTCGCGCTGGGCATTGGCTCCGTCTTTGCCTTTGCGCTCGTCGCGGACCTTCGCACCGACGCGCTTACCGCCCGAACGCTCCTGCTGGCCGCCATCCTTTCGGTTGCCGCCACCTTGCTATCGCTACGTACCGCCCAGTTGGAGCGCGAGCAGCTGCGCATGCGCCGTACCCGCGACGAGCTGCAGGAACGAGCCCTCGCGCTCGAGGCGCGCAACCGCGATCTTGCCGACCGCCAGGACTACGAAGTCGAGCTCGCGACGCTCGCCGAACGCGCCCGCATCGCGCGCGAGATCCACGATAACGTCGGGCACCAGCTCACGCGCGCCTCACTGCAGGCCGAAGCCCTGCGCGTGGTCCACGCCGACGAGCCCGGCGTCGCCTCCGATTTCGCCGACGTCAAACGCACGGTTGACGAGGCGCTCCAGCTCGTACGCGCCAGCGTCCACGCCCTCAACGACAACGCCGTCGACCTCTCCGTACAGCTCGAGAGCATCGTTGAAGGCGCACGCTCGGACGGCGGCCCGCAGGTTGAGCTTGAAGTTTTGGCCGAGCATGCGCCCGCAAATGTCGCCAACTGCTTTGCGGCGGTCCTGCGCGAGGCGCTCTCCAACACCATGCGCCACGCCCATGCCAAAACCATTACCGTGCGGTGCATGGAGCATCCGTCGTTTTACCAGCTCATCGTTACCGACGATGGCGCGGGCGGGGTCCAAGCAAGCGGCTGCGGCGCCGCAGAGGGCATGGGGTTGAGCTCCATGCGCGAGCGCGTCGAGGCGCTTGGCGGCACCTTCACCGCCGGCCCGCGCGCCGGCGTCGGCGGCTGGCGTGTGTTTGCCACCGTTCCCAAACAGCAAGGAGATGAGGGCCGATGAGGCTCATCGTTGTCGACGACGACCGCCTAGTGGTCGATTCGCTCAAGATTATCCTGGGTGCCCAGCCGCAGATCGAAGTGGTGGGCACCGGCGCCAACGGCGACGACGCGGTCGTGCTCCGAGCACACACCCGATATCGCGCTGCTCGACATTCAGATGCCGGGACGCGACGGCCTATCGGCGGCGCGCGAAATCCTTGAGCGCGATCCTGCAGCACGCGTGGTGTTTCTGACAACATTCTCGGATGACGAGTACATTGTGTCGGCGCTTAAACTGGGCGCCCGCGGCTACCTGATTAAAACCGATGTCGCCGCCATTCCGCCGGCGTTGGCACAAGTCATGGACGGCAAACGCGTGCTCGAGGGCAAGGCGATCGAGGATATCAACTTTGATGGGGCGGGCGTCGAGGCCGGCGCGACCCGCCGGCCCGCGGCCTTTGTCGGCCTGACCGACCGCGAGTTCGAAGTCGCAGAGCTCATTGCCCGCGGCCTCGACAACAAGGAGATCGCCGCCACGGCATACATGGGCGAAGGCACCGTACGCAACCACATCAGCTCGATCCTTGCCAAAATGGGCCTACGCAACCGCACGCAAATCGCTATCGCCTACCTGCGAGGGTAATTACCCAACGGCCGACCGCTCCGGCATAGCAAAATGGCTGTTAGCGATTTAATACCATTTCAAAACTATGCCGGTTTACGGGGCCAGACTCAGGACCCCCATCCATACCCGCGTTTTCTGCAAAATGACGGCTCGTCTACCTGCGGTTTTATTTTCACGCTTTTCGGTATGGTTGAGGATTCGGAATCCGGCCCCGTAAACCGGCATAGTTTTGTTCGAGCAACCCTGCACGAGTGCCTCCGCAAGCCTTGCGGGACCAAAATGATCCGTTTTCCTCCGTCCCCGGGGGATCATTCGGCGGCGCCAACCACGAAACCGGCCCATCTACTACGTTTGACTCGATACCCCTGACCATACCTTCGTTTTGAACAAAACCGCAGGCGTTCTACCTGCGGTTTTGTTTTCGCGTTTTTTGGCATGGTTGGGGGTAAGGGACTAAACGTAGTAGATGGGCCGGTTTCGTGGCGAACCCTTCTCGCCTACGCACAAAAGCGCCGCCACGGAGGAGGGAGATACCTCCGTGGCGGCTGGGGCTGGGGATGGGGCTATGTTCTGGCTCCCCGCCGGCCGCCCGGGGCCTTCTGGCCCCGGGCGCTGCCAGCGTGCCTAGCGCTTACGGATACCCCAGACCAGGGCTCCGACGCCGGCCATGGCAATGACGAATGCCATGAGCAGTGCGGCTGCCTGCTGGTCACCCGTGGTGGGCAGGAAACCCTTGACCGTCTTGACGATGTTCGTCACGGTCTTGGGCGTGCCGGGATCGGGCGTCGGCGCGGGCGTCTCGGGCTTCTTGTACGTGTTGTTGAACACGATACCCTCGACGCTCTTGTCGCCCTTGGTAAAGGCGATGTTCGCCTTGAGGTTGCCCTCGCCGTCGTCGACCACATTGACGGTCGCGGTAAAGACGGACTTGTCGTAGGTCATACCGGCCTCGTCGCCCTTGACCTCGCTGATGGTGTAAACGTACGTACCAGGCTCGTCGTACTCGAACTTGTCGAAGTTGACCTTGCCGTCGGCATCGTTGGTGACGGTGGACTCGACGTCCTCGCCAACGAGCTTAAAGCTAAACTCGTCCTTCTTGAGCTCGCGTCCCTCGAGCACCTTGACGGCACCGATGGAAACCTGCGTGGGCATGGCGTGATACTTGTTGGTAAAGCCAGCCGACTCGGTAGTTCCCTCGAGCTCGTGCGTCGCGGTCAGCGTGCCGTCACCATTGTCGGAGACGGTGGTCACGACGGTGTAGGTCGTGCCGTCATAGGTGACGCCCTTGTACAGGCCGAGCGCGTTGGGGCAAGCCTCGCGCAGCGTGTACGTGTGCGTACCGGGCGCCTCGTAGCGGATCGGGCTCAGCGTAACGTCACCGTTGGCGTCGTTGGTGCCACTAGCGACAGTCACGCCGTCCTCGAGCAGCTCAAACGTGAACTCGCCAGCTGCAAGGTCGCGGCCGGTCAGACGCTTAACCGTCTTGACCTGATCGGTCACGGAAGAATCGGTAGGTGCCACGCCGTACGTGTTGGTGAACGTAAAGGCCGCACCGTCGCCGCCGTCGCGCTTGACGATCAGATGTCCAGCACCGTCATCGGTCACGGTGTAGGAAACCTTGCGCGTGGCGTTGGTGTCGTTGGCCACGCCAGGGGCGCTACCGGACTCGGTCACCGTGTAGGTAAAGGTGTGCGAGCGCGGGGCGGTGGGGGCTGCGGGCTCGGACTCGTCGCTGGGCTCGTCGGCGTTGGCATCAGCGTCGGCGTCGGCCTCTTCATCCTCTGCCTCTTCAGCCTCGGCCTCGTCAGCTTCGTCTGCCTCGGCCTTATCGGCTGAGGACGGTGTGGGTGGCGGCATCTGCCAGGTCTCGTCCACCATCTATTACGCGGCGCTTCGCGCTGACCTTGAGATCGTCGAGCGTAAAGTGGATCTTGCCAAAGTCCACGTTGCCGGCCGCGTCGTTGGTCACGGTTGTGTGCTCGGGCATCGGGGCACCAGCCTCGTCGGCAGTCACGGTGAAGGTGAACTTGCCCGCGATGTCGGCCGGGGTCAGGCCCTCGGCTGCCTGGAGCTTCTTGGTGCCGGCGAGCGCAGCGTCAACGGCATCGGCGCCGTAGACGTTCTCGAACAAGGGCTGAATGCCGTCGTAGGCGGGCGTCGCCGTCAGGGTCCCGTCACCGTTGTCGACGACGATGACCTTAAAGCTAAAGCTCGGCGTTGCGGCCGTGATGCCCTTAGCCGCGAGCTGCGGCGTGAACTCAAAGGCAGTGTAACCGATAGTCCATGCAAGCTTGGCATCCGTGTCGGTACGAATGGCGCGCTTGGCGTTTACCAGATCGGCGAGCATCTCGGTCGTGTAATGCAGAGCGCCAAAGCTCACCTGGCCGTTAACGTTGGTAACGCACGTACCCTCGATGGCTTCCTTCTCGCCCGCATAGGCGATGCCAAAGTAGAACTCGCCATCGGCCAGCGGACGACCGGTCAGGGTCTTGGTGGCAACGACCTGAGCAACGGCACCACCAGGTGCATCGGTCGTGGCGCTATAGCTGTTGACGAACGGGACCACGGCGCTCTCGACCGTAGCGGTACCAGTCTTGTACTCGGTTACCAGCGTTCCCTTATCGGGGTTGCCAGTAACGGTCGTGGTGGCAGTGAGCGTGCCGGCGCCATCGTCGGCGATAGCGATCGTCACGGTGCGGACAGCGTCGTCATAGGTGTAGCCGGGCAGGCCATCGTTCTTCTCGGCAACGGTGTATGTAAAGGTCTTACCCGCGGCAGCCTGCGTAAACTTGACCTCATGGCCGGCCAGGATGTCGATCAGACCAACCGTTGCCTCTGCCGTTGCAGGGGACTTGTACACGTTGGCGCCCTCGTGCAGGCCGAGCGCGATGGCCGAAGCCTCGTCGGCGGGCGTCACGGTAAAGGTGAACTGACCCTCGGTCATGGGACGTCCGGAGAGGGTCTTGCTGAGCTTAAGGCCGCCGGCCGCGGCGTAATCGAGCTCAGAGCGGTACGTGTTGGTGAAGCGGCCGCTTTCCTTCTTGGTGACGTTGGCGGTCAGGACGCCCTTGCCGTTATCAGTCACGGTCACTTCGGCGGTCGCGACATGTCCGTCATACGTCATGCCGGCCGCGCTGCCCGCGTTCTCGCGGATCTCGTACTTGTAGGCTCCGGCAGCCGTGTAGTGAATCTTGGCGAACTTGATGGCGGCGATGCCGTCCTTCGCGTCCTTCTTGCTCACAGTTACGGTTGCAGGCTCGGGCAGCGGGGTGCCCTCGGGAGCGGTGATGGTAAAGCTGAACTTGTCGGAGTCCGTCCAGTCGCGACCGTCGATGGCCTTGCTCAGGTCAAAGTCGAGCTCTGCGTCGAGCGGGGTCACGCTGTAGGTGTTCTTGAACTCGGCGGGCTCGGTGCCCTTCAGGACATGCTCGGCCTTGAGAGTGCCGTCGCCGTTATCGGTGATGGTGGTCTCGATGGTGAACTTGGCATCGCTGTAGGTGATACCGCCGGCGTTGCCCTTGGCCTCGCGCAGCGTGTAGGTGTGCTTGCCGGGCTTGTCGTACTTCACGGCGTTCATCGTGATCTTGCCTTCGGCATTGTTGGTGCCGGTGGCGACGACCTTGGCGTCCTTGCCCTCGCCCTCGACGAGCTCGAAGGAGAACTCGCCGGCAGCAAGCTCGCGTCCGGTCAGGACCTTATTCGCGGTGATCTGGCCGGTGACGCTGAACTCGTCAGGATTCGGCTTGTAGCTGTTGTTGAACTTCGCCTCGTCGGCTCCATTCAGGACATGCTTCGCCTCGAGCGTGCCGTCGCCCTTGTCGGTGATGGTCGTCTCAATGGTGTAGGTCTTGCCGTCGTAGGTGATGCCGTTGTTGGCGTCGCCCGGGACCTCGCACAGCGTGTAGGTATGCTTGCCGGCAGCGGTGTACTCGATGGGGCTCATCTTGATCTTGCCGCGGTCGTCATTCTTGCCGGTGGCGACAACATCGTTGCCCTCGACGAGCTCGAAGGAGAACTCGCCTTCCTTGAGATCGCGCCCGGTCAGGACCTTGGTCGCCGTGATCTGATCAGTAACACTGAAGCTCTTGGGGGTTACGGTGTAGGCGTTCTCGAAGGTCGCCTTGTCAACATTCTGCAGCTTGTGCTCCACGCTGAGGGTACCATCGTTGTTATCCTTGACGGTGGTCACAATAGTGTACTCAGCGGTGCTGTAAGTAATGCCGTTTTCGGTGGTGTCGGCCTTGGTCTCGCGCAGTATGTAGGTGTGCTCGCCAGCCGCAGTGTAGGTGACGGGATCCATTACGATCTTGCCGTCGGCATTGTTGGTACCGGTGGCGACCACGTTATTGCCCTCGACGAGCTCGAAACGGAAATCGCCAGCCTTGAGGTCGCGCCCGTCCAGGACCTTGTCCGCGGTGATCAGGTCGGTGACGCTGGAGCTCTTGGGGGTCACGTTGTAGGAGTTCTTGAACTCGGCAACCTTGACGTCCTTCAGAACATGTGTGGCACTGAGCGTACCGTCACCGTTGTCGGTGATGGTGGTCTCGATGGTGTACTTGGCATCGCTGTAGGTGATGCCGCCGGCGTTGCCCTTGACCTCGCGCAGCGTGTATTTGTGCTTGCCGGCCTTGGTGTACTCGATGGGGCTCATCGTGATCTTGCCATCGGCGGCGTTCTTGCCGGTGGCGATAACCTTGGCGTCCTTGCCCTCGCCCTCGACGAGCTCGAAGGAGAACTCGCCCTCAGCCATGTCGCGGCCGGTCAGGTACTTGGTCGCCTTGATCTTGTCGGTGACGCTGGAATCCTTGGGCGTCACGCTATAGGTATTGATGAACGTAAAGGCTGCGCTGCCATCCGACTTGCGGGACACCCTCAGATTGCCCTTGCCGTCATCGGTCACGGTGAAGGAAACCTCGCGCGACAGCTTGGCGTCGTTGGTCACGCCAGCAACCTTACCGGACTCGGTCACGGTGTAGGTAAAGGTGTGCTCGCGCTTCTCGGGCTTCTCGCCCAGAGCCTTGTTGAGGTCGTCGAGCGTAAAGGTAATCTTGCCAAAGTCGACCTTGCCCTTGGCATCATTGGTCACGCTCGCGTTCGCGGGCATGGGTGCGCCCTCTTCACCGGTCACGGTAAAGGTGAACTTGCCGGCAATGTCAGCCGGGGTCAGGCCATCAGGAACCTGCAGATTCTTCTTGCCCGCAAGCGATGCCTCGACAGATGCGGCAGTGTAGGCGTTCACAAACTCGTTGCCGGCGTCGCCGTAGACAGCCGTCGCCGTCAGGGTGCCATCGCCGTTGTCGGCAACGGTCACATATGCGTCAATTGCCGCCGTGGTAGCGCTCACGCCCGCAGGCAGCTCGCCGGTCTGCTCGGCAGCAATGTAATGAATAGTCCACGTGGGCTTATCTGCGCTGGCGTCAAACGACGCCTTGTCTTCCTCGACAAGCTTGACGAGCGACTTGGTCGTGTACGTCAGCGGACCGAACTCAACCTTGCCACTCTTGTTGGTTGCGTTCAGCAGGACCTCGTCGTGCCCCGCGTAGCTCAACGTAAACTTGAATTCACCGTCGGCCATCAGGCGCCCCGTGAGCGTCTTGGTAGCCTCAAGAGTCAGCGGGGTTTCCGTCTTGGCGCTATAGGTGTTCGTGAACTTAGTCTCACCCGAGGTCTTTTCAACGTCGGCCTTAAGCTCGCCCTTGGCGTTAACCGTCACAGTCACCTTGAACGTGGCAACGTTCTTGCTGTAGGTAATGCCACCGGCGTCGCCCTTGACCTCGCGGACCTCATAGGTGTACTTGCCCGGCTCGGCATAAGTAATCTTGCCAAAGTTAATGGCTGCCTTGCCCTTGTCGAGATCGGCATTGGTCACAGTTACGGTCGCGGGGTCGGGCATCGGGGCATTGTTGTCGGACGTCGCGGAGAGCTCAAACTCAAACGCATCCGTATCCGCCCACTTGCGGCCCTCGAGTACCTTGGTCAGGCCAAAGTCGGCAGTCGCCACCGTTGTCGGCTTGGTTGCAAGGCTAAAGATAATCTTGCCGTTGTTGCCCAGGTGCGAATGCACGTGCGTGGAAGTCGCAACGGAGGAAAGGTCATTCCACCTGGGGTTAAGCACGTCGCGCGCGGTCTCGGTCTTGTTGCCGTTCGCCTCCACATCGTCCTTGGTGGTATGCAGCTGGTCGATATAGGCCAAGCGCGCGGTTCCCTTGTTAAAGGACCAGTAGCCGTCCTCTTTGACCAGAGCGCCGTCGTAGTTGGCGATCTCGTGCCCTTCAAACATCACAACGGCATAGTCGTTCTTCGG
>ERZ827524.819-NODE-819-length-36663-cov-3.630299_pt1 | contig 36663 bp, 23 predicted proteins | sample MGYA00519702_ERZ827524 | MGnify/ENA primary metagenome ERZ827524 (study PRJEB31778, sample SAMEA3449341) | human gut metagenome | biome: human gut; feature: human-associated habitat; material: faeces | place: United Kingdom | collected 2010/2012 ...
CCTGCACCATAAAATCAAAAGGAATACCAAATCCTACTGAAGTATCCATTGAAAAAAATCCGCCGTTAATTCCTGCAATCACATTTCCATTATATCGAGTGTTTCCATCCTCTGCCATATCTAACAGTTGCTGGATACCGGTAACCGCTTGATGAGATAAGCCTAGTTTCAGCTCTGCTTTTTTCTGAGATGGCTGAAAGGAAACCGTGTGCATTTTTAACAATCCGGCATCTGTAACAGTATCCCAATACTCATACTGCACGTCGCTTTTTAAATATTCTTTCTGTGTCGGCGTCGCATTTTGCAATATTGCCGCGTCAGAGATCATAGTGGGAAATAACAATACAATCAAGATTACTGTGGTTATTTTTTTCATCTGTTAACCACATCTTTTTCTGCGTTAAATGGTTTTTGAAATAAAATTTGCAGTCTTTCTGCCAACATACTTTCCTGATTTAGTTTATAGCTGTCGGTAATTGGACGTAGCGTGACGCCACTCCCCTCATATATCCCCGGTTTGACCATATGAAGTGCTGACGGATTTACCTCATGCACTTTCGATGATGAAACGCCCAACATCTGAAGCCCATGGCTTAAAGTGAAATATCCTTGACGAAACGGCTTGTCTGCCTGTTCCACAAGCAATGGAATATCAAAAACAAGTTCAATCACTGCGTTTGACGGCACCGTAATTTTGGCAAATCCATTTTCTTTTACACTGCTTACCTCACAGTCATTTACTTTAATCTGAAAACACTCTGCATACTCGGGAATAAATAAGGCAAGTTGATTACTTGGTAAACAACCGTTAAGCCGCAAAAACACGCGACCTTCCAGTGGGTAATCCGTACAAATCTCGAGTGTACCATCCGGAAGCTTTAACTCCGCGGGATTATAAAATCCAATATGCAATATGCCGTCTTTTTCCATACCGATACTTCTCGCCACCTCAGCGAGTCCTTCCCCACCGCGCATGGAACAGCACCAGTAAGCATCTCCGCCGTCACCGGCAGCCGTTAAAAACAGCTGTTCCCCGCCAGTACAGTTATCCAAACCAAATCCGCCATTACTGCGCTGTCCATGTGATAAAGCATTCAAATAAATTTTCTGGGCAGTTTCAAAATATTTGATATCTTCGGTAAATCGATACAAGTCCATTGCTGCCATAAAAGAATCCACAATTGCACAGGGCTCTGTCCAAAATGGTCTTCCAAACCAATTGTAATTGGCATAATTTTGCGTCATACCTTGATTTTGATACAACGAGAATATCCGCTTTGCCACTTCCAATGTTTCCGAATTTCTTTCTGTTTCATAAAAGCACAGTATCCCCCGTACTGCCGATAGGGTTGCATGAGTCTGCATGGAAATCCCTACAAAATCAATATTAGAAAATTCCTGAATCATTTCTTCCAGCAACCCTTTTAACTCCGAAATATGCAAAATACGGTACGCTCTGCTTAATCCGTCCAAACACATATAGGCGCATCCGATATCGGTAGACAAGTACCAACCGTTAATACAGTCACCGGTCAATTCTCCGTCCGGTCTTCCTTCAAATACTCTTTCTTCCGGTTTTAAAGGATAGCGTTTATATGCACCGCTCAGCGGAAGATATAAAGAGCGCACCATCTTTTCCGCAGCAGCAGCGGCCTCTTGAGATCCGGTTATCCGATAATACTCCAACAAAGCACGAAGAAGCCAATTGTGACCGGATAGCTGTTGCTCATCAAATTGACCTGGAGGCAATATTCTTCCAAGATATCCCTTAGTATTAAAATTCCCATATACTTTTCTGAGAATTTGCCTTAAGTAGGAAGGCTCCCTGCCGGTTGATTCCATTTGTCGTATCTGGGCCAACAAAGTACGCCCCTCCGCATCAGCCGGCCAACCTCCTCCGTCAAGCCGGCATACCGCTTCCGGCAAATATATATCTGATTCCAACCGCATGCAGTTAAGCAATAATCGGTGAGACAAATTTCCTAAAACGGTCACATCCTTTAGGGATATACTTTTCATTTTATGACCAAACCTTTCTAAACGATTATACAATTTTCAGAACAGTTCGCTGATCGAATTTCCAACATTCCCGTTACTGAAAAATAAAATTTATAAAGTAATGTAAGGTGTTTTCTGATGTAAATACAGATTGATTAAAAAGAGTCCGGTAAATGCCGGACTCTTTTTTGATTCTGCCGGTTTTAACTTTATCCGTAAATTAATTCTTAATTATCCTTTTACGAACAATAAACGCTATTGCCAAGCTAATAACTAACAGTAAAATAATAGGAAAAGCTACTGCGCCGCCGGTTTGCGGTGTTGTATCAGTTTCAGGTGTGGATGTAGTTATCGTTTCTTGTGAAGATGAGCTTGTCACGCTGCTGGGCTGTTCAGAAGAAACAGAATCCTTGGATTCTGCAGATGAGGTTTCCTGTGAAGAAGAAGCCTCGGGTTTACCGCTTGCTCCCACTGCCTTTAAAGAATAATTTCCAGTCAAGGTATCCCATGTGCTGTCTCCGTATGAAATATACATACCTTGATCTAACGCAGTATCTGCGATAAAATCATCATTCTGCTTCACCGTTATTCCAAAGGTATCGGAAAGTTCAGTGACACTCAATGCAGTCCATGGAATAGCCGCTTCTAAATTCCAGCCGAACGTTGTGGTACTGCAAGCAGATTTCACCTGCGCAAATTTTCCAGCCGCAAAATCTTCTCTCTGAGAGCCGCTGGCTCCTACAGACATAACAGGCTTTCCGTCATTCTGATAAGTGAAAATCATTTGTACATCTCCTGCACCGTAAGCACCCTTATGATTAGATGCGGAAAAATAAAATTCCAGACAATCATATTGGAAAGTGTAAATGCTGCCCTTTCCATCATCTGCAAAGGTTTTCTCCCTGCTGAAGAAAGGTGTAGTATCTACCAGCTTAGCTGCAAAATAAAGGTTTTCATTATCCCACGCATACTTAATCTGCATTGGTTTTCCGGTAGCAGCGTCCGTATAAGTTAAGAATCCGTCGTTCCATACATCATCATCCAGTGTACCGTCAATTTTTAACGCAGTATTTGCTTTAACAGCATATAACGAGGTGGGAACAGAAGGTTGCGCTGACTGGGCGGAATCACCGGATAACGTCAGCGTATATGTGCCGGTCATCACGTTCCATTGTGCATCTCCATAAGAAATGTAACTACCCAGGTCAAAGTTGCTGTCCTCCGGATAATCATCATTTTGTTTAACACTGATTCCGAAAACTCCGCTCAAATCGGTAACACCTAATGCAGTCCATGGGATTGCCGATTCAAAATTCCAACCGGATTTTGTGGAAGAACAAGCAGTATCAACAGAATTGTACTTTCCATTCGCATAATTAGCCGGCTGATTTCCGGTGCCTCCGACACGCAACGCCGGGCTTCCGTCTGTTTGATAAGTAAAAATAAACTGTACATCATCTCCGGTATAATCACCAATGGTATTGGCACCTGAAAAATAGAATTCCAAACAATCATATTGGAATGAATACGCTGCTGTGGCAGATGCGCCGTCTTCTCCGTTAAACACCTTAGCGGTATTACAGAAAGGAGTGTCATCAATCATTTTCGCAGCCAAGTATAAGTTATTATTGTCCCAAGTAAATTTAAATTGCATCGGTTTGCCGATTGAATCATCCGTATAAGTTGTAAATCCGCTTTTCCAAACAGAATCATCCAGATTTCCATCTATATTCGGAGTAGTATTTGCCTTTTTTGCTACGAGATTTATTTTGCTTCCTTCCATAATAGAAAGAGGTGCTTTGTAAACGGCGCCGACTATTCCTCCCACCTCTTCACCGTTTCCACAGTCGGAAAGGAACACAAATTCATCGCTGATAGCAGACTGAACCAAATTACCGGACAAATTGCTAACAGTAAATTCCTTTAATTTGCTAAGATTAGTATCCAGCAAGGTGACTTTTCCGTCTTTAGCGGAACTTCCCACTAACAGACGGCCCTCCTGAAAAACAATACTATAAGCTTTGTTCAGTAAAATTTGTTTGAGCAAAGTACCGTTTGCGGCAATTTTATTCACTGAATAGGTGCCGTCTTTCGTACCGGTTGCATATATGTTTCCCATGGTATCAGCCGCAAGATAATAGGGTGAAAACTCCGTCTCAAGGACACCATTCTGTCCAAATCCGGCATATAGAGAAATATTTGCAGGATCAGTTACATCATAGCACCGAATAGAAAAATGATGATAACAAACAGCAACATAGCATAAATATCTATCGCCTTGTTTAACCACAGTAATTCCGTTAACTCCTATGTTGGTTCCGCTTTCTGAAACGATATCGGTCAAATGGCTGATTTCTTCCATATCGGATTCACGAACAGCAGATAATGTAAGTTTATGATTATTTCCTGATTCAGCGTGAGTAAGTCCTACGAACAGATTTCCCCTGTCATCGGTTGCCAAACCTTTGGGATAACGATCCTCAGCCAGATTAATTTCTGAAATAACTGGAGTGTAAGTATCTAAAAATTTTCCGTTTGAAGCATCGATCTTTTCCACATTTCTTGTATTTTGTAAAAATCCGGCGTAAAGGTATTTTCCATCCTGAGATGCTGTAAAGCCTCTTAATTCATACCCTAAATCCGTGTCTGCTAAAGTAAAACTATAAAGAGGTGTAAAACCAGCTTCGGCGACTCCGGCGAAAACTGAAGAAAAAATAGATACCGCCGATAAAGATACTAACATTACAGTAGCTATAACAGTTGATATAATTTTTCGCATAAACAATCCTCCCACAGACATTTTAAAAGATCAATACCTGACGAAATTGTTTATCCGCCAGGTATGATTCGCAGTCATTACAAATTATTCAGAAAAAGCTTTTCTCTTTGTAACTACCACTGCCGCAGCAGCTACAACACATAGTAACACTATACCACATGCAAAGGGTACTCCGGTTTGAGGACCGTCTTCTTCTGCATCGCCTGATCCATTATCAGTATCTGCCGGAGGAACATAACCCGTTTCCCAGGCAAGAACACTGGTTGAACCAAGCAAAAGTTTATTCTCATCATTCAAAACCAAATTCAATGCAACCGTTTTAGCTTTGGCAGGAACAGTCAAAACCTTGCCGTCTGCAGAAATAATAGCTTTGGTTGCGGTATTAGATCTAACCACTTCAAATTTCTGACTGGAAACAGTCCCTGATTTGATGACCAAGAAAGTTTGCTCACCAGCTTCAAAATCCATCAGAAGAAAAGTTCCGTCTTCTTCGGTAATCAATGACTGAGTTGTAGAACCATGAACGCTCATGGAAACACCGCCCAGAACATTCCCAGAAGCATCAGTCAGTTTTCCTTCAACGGTAAATGTATCAGCTTTAGGTTCCTCCGGTGTTTCCTCGGAAGAAGTATCGCTGGATGTCTCGGAAGAAGTCTCACTGGAAGTATCACCGCCCTCTGTCGGATAATACTTAACCGGTTCTTTGGCAATATAAGAAGGATCCGCTTTTATGCCCTGAGGCTGACCGGGAGTCACATTCCATGCGTCGTTGGCTTTCAGTTCTGCTTTATTCGGCAGCAGGCAGCCTGCACGCAAATCAATTTTTTCCGCTTTCTGTGTTGTACCGTAATATGGAATATTATTTTTCTTTAGAGCGGCAGGGGATAAGGTAAATTCAACGTTGTCGGTACGTCCGGCAGAAGCTTGAATCGTAACGAAAATCTCCGGATCTAATTCAATTAAATCTTTAAAAGAATAGCCGTTAAAGAAAATATAGTCCGCAAACTGATTGAATTGTGCCTCAGAAATGCTCTGAACTTCACCGTTTTCATAGTATTTCTGACCTGCTACTAAAGTTTTTGGGGACACATTTAAATGAATAATGTAATGTCCGCTTGCAGTGTCTTCAAAATAATGTACACCTGTCCAGGTAATCTTGCCCTCATCAAACTCATCATTGGTAGGCGGAGTAATAATGGACGAAGTGGAAGATGTAGCACTAGATGTATTGGAAGATGTAGCGCTGGATGTATTGGAAGATGTAGCGCTGGATGTTTCACTGGAAGTGCTGCTGGAAGTGTTTTCTACTTTTTCGCCGGTTGTTTCTGCCGCTGACTGAAATTTAAACTTATAAGTAATATCCTCAGTTAGCGCAGCAACGCCGGGAAGCTTGCAGTCTTTCTCGAATGTAATAAGTTCATCCTCGAAGGTCAGAAAATCGCCGCTGTTTTTGAACACAATATCCAACTGACCCGCTGATGTAGCAGGCAGATAACGAATATATCCTGTATCCATCCATTCTTTTAAGGTTTTACCATTAATTTTAATTTTGGTCGTAAATGCATCTAATTCTTCTTGTGTAATTACGTTTTTGAGCGAGCCTTCCCAATAGTTGCCTTGTTTCAGAGTATCAGGACTCACTGTGCAGTAAATTTTTAGTTCATTTGCACCCGCGCCAATGGTACTAAATTTTACACCGGTAATCGTTGGTTCCGAACCAGCGGAGCCTTTTGTAACAAACACAGAAAATGAAAGTGCAACAATGCTTAGAATCGTGATAAACGTCAACAGTAAAGTGAGTACTTTTGATTTACTCTTTTGCATAATAAAACCTCCAAATATAATTTTTATATCATCTTACCAATCGAATTACGTTTCCGCTTTTTCCGAAAGGTTAAAATAAACATTATTTACAGTTTAGCTGTTAAATTACCGATATTGAATCCATTTTATCTCGGAGGTCATTCCTTGCGGAAGCGGATAATATTGAGATCCGCCCTGACTATCCGGCCTGTATAAGTTTCCGAAAGTATTTATGCGTGTCAAAATATATTGCAACTCTAATACGCTGCCTTTACTAATTATGTCGGTAACATCAGTTTGATAAGGTTTTGACCATATTGTTTTAGACTGCCTGCCATCGGAAGCCACCAGCAAAGCCGCATCAAATCCCTCTGTTTGCAGCAACGTTTTTTCTGAGCCGTTACTTGGAGAATCCAGAAAGTAACTGATGCCCGCACCATAAAACGGAAATCCCTGTTTAGAGATGTCTCCTAATGACAATGTTTCCGGTAATTCGACCAAAACAGAATCTTTACCATTTAACACAACGCCGAAATCACCCAAAAGGTATAAAGCTTCCAAATTTAAATTACTGCGAAAGCGACAAGTGAGTGTAAGCACATTTTCCCCTGCGCGCAATACGCTGCAATCCATTTGCAGCAATTTAAAACAACGATCTACCCAGTATTTTTCGGTTTCTTCCACTGCATCTGACGTCCCGTTTACCTCAATTTGAAAATCTGCCGGCGTTTCCATAGCCAGATAAAGTATGTCCGGTATCTTTTCGGCATAAAAATGAAAATTCAATCGAAGATCGCAGACTTCCGGTTTGTTTTTTGTACCGGCAAACCACGGCTGTAACATCTGTCCTCCGCGCAGCGGCAAATGGAAATATGTCCGAATTTCTTTATCTGCCTCCAAAATATCCTTACCACAAACCGTTTCCTGTTGGTCTATGGTGTAATCGACAAAATTTAGCAGACAAACATTTGGCTCATGTAATTTATAAGAGAACTTCGTCCCGCCGGTAACCTCTCGAATTTTTTCTCCAAATGTCGGTTCCGGCATCAGTCCGTTATCCTGCGGCACGATCATCAGGCACAATTCCGATGTCGGTTCGAAATCCATATGTATGCGAATGGGATTTCCCTGTGTCAATAATGTTCTTTTTCCCGTTTTTGCATCCCAATGCTCGCAATAACCACCTATATTAAACATGACTGTAACATCGTGAAATGCCTGCAAGCGATTTACATTCATCAAAACAGCAATCGTCCGATCTCCGTCCTGACGAAGTTGTACATAAATTTCCGGTATTGTTTTTCCTTCACTGTCGGTGATAGAAACCATTGGCTTTGCAGATAGTGCTTCCGAAATTTTTTCCCAGGAAGTATAAACTGCCGGCAATGTATTTGCTTCTTCTGACTGAAGTGCGTCAATATATGACGGAGGAGTACCGCCAAAGACCACATTGCCCCCTCGTTTTGCAAATTCTGCAAGCAGATTTAAAGTCGAACGGCGCATATTACGCATTCCCGTCACTAAAACAGAGGTATATACAGATTGCCCCACTTTCAAAACCGGAACACCGTTTTTCTCTTCTACACTTCCCATCCGGCTGAGAAAATCTTCATCTCCGTAGTCAAAATCAAGTTTTTCTCCGCACAGCATCCGAAAAGTTTCAGTGTAAATTTGTTCCATTTCTTGCACATCAGGATCGAAAACCTGAAGCTGCCAAGACCATTTCGGATAAATTTGACACCATAAGCTTTCCACCGGATTTAGCACCAGTAAATTGCAAAGAGGTTTACCTTGACTGAGCAATACATGAATACGTGCGAAATAATCCTCTATACAAGAATAATAAGGATACCATGCAGATTGATGTGCGATACTCGCAGGATAATCCCGCTTTCCCTCTCCTCGCATACTGTACCATGATAAATGGTGACAACGTAAATTAATACCAAACAATGCCTGCCAGTCGCCCACAGCCTTATGGCCCTCGAAACTAAACTGCCAGCCGGTTGCTCCATAAAGCTCGCTCAGCATCCATTTCTTTCCGAGCTGTCTTGCTGCAGATTGCAACTGTTTGACAATCCAAAAGCAATAATTGTGCTCCATCAATACATCTACGCCCGGAACATCCATATATTCATAAGCACGCATGATCGAGCCAATCATGCTGGTTTGTGCAGTCAAGCTGTCCTCGTGAAGCATATGCCCGGTAAAACGTATTTTGTTGTTTCTGCACCATTTATGAATTGGAGAAAGAAAGTTTTCTAAAAATAATCGCTGCACTAACTCCATGTACTGCCACTTAACCGGATGGACCTTTTGCCCATTCTCCCATAAATAAAGCTCGGGTAAGAAATCTCGTAAATCATAACCATAGGCGGCAATAAATTCGTCAAACAATTTTTCGGTATATGGAACTAAATACTCACCGTCGCGATTGGAATTTCCAAATCCTGCCATTACTGCTCCGCGATGTGGCTCGTCAGTAAAAATACCTTGTATTTCTTTTCCGAATTTATCTCCGCAATGCAGTTTATACTTTTCATGCGTTTCTTGTAAAAAGCATTCCGTCGCTTCTTTTTTGAGAGTATCCAGATAGGTAAATCCGTTGCAGGAATCCTCAAGAGCCATTTCTTCTATCGAAAATGTTAAAACCGTTTTATCTTTTGTGCCGTCATTCTGAAAAACACGCTGCTTTCCTGTGAAAGACAACCCATCCAGGTCTACTGTAAAAGCAGCTATTATATTTTCCCGATCCGGCCTTTCCCAAGCGTTATAAATGGACATCCGAAGAAATTTCATTCTGTTTTGCGGATTTGCGGTAACGCGCCCGCCGGCAATTCCCGACGGCCATCTATCCTCATCGTAAAGCCACGTTTCCATACCAAGAGATTCACCCTTGTCCGCGCAGGCGTTAATTAAGTCAAACCATTCTTCACCAAGATATTCTGTTTCCAAGCCGATTCTGGAATGACAAAAATAACCGCCCATTCCCATTTCATGAAATACTTCAATTTGTCTAAGCAATTCCTCTTTTTCCAGTTTACCGTTCCAGCTCCAAAATGGCTTACCCCGATATTCTGATGACGGAAATGCAAAAAGTTTCTCCATTTCTTCCATCTACGTACCCCTTCCTTAATGGTCAAATCCATTTTGCAGCTTTCTTTCCTCATTCTCACCTAACAGAGAAAAGAAAGCTGCTAAAAAGTAAGGAACGTTTATATGCGTTTTTTCTTAATAACCAAGAAGTAAACTGCTATTCCGCCGCCTGCCAATAATATGACTGCTGCCGCAATAGCAATATAAACCCAAACCGAAACACCTGATTTCTGCTCGTCAGGTTCGTTTACAACCGAAGCACTGGAGAGTTCCTCCTGTACTGACTGCGTACTTTGGATGTTCTCGCTCTCCAACAGTGATTCCATAGCAGATTCCACAAGCGACTCCGTTGATGAAGGATTCGTCACAGTTCCTTCGGAAGGCTTTGAAGACGGTTTATTTTGCGTTTTGGAAGAAACAGAAGCATTTGCCGAAGTACTTGATGAAGTTGAACTTTGCTGCTTAATGTAAAGCGGTATAAATTTCGTGTGCCAATGTCCCCACCACGCTTGGTCTCCGGTAGGTGTATATGCGGTACCGATATAGTTTTGAACATTTAAATCCAATTGTCCCAAATTATTACCGCTGACACCGATATTGTGTGAATAATTAGGAAAATTGTTTCTGAAAGAGGAAGTTTTTGTAAATTTAACACCATCTGTAGATTCAAATACATCAACGTAGGAATCGTAATCCCAACCGCCTTTTAACTGAAAGCCGATAAATTTTCCGATGGATGGGCAGTATCTGACTTCCTCCGGCTCATTGGTACAACGATTATTAGAAATCAGCTTCCCAGGCCAGTTCGGATCTGTAAGCGGAAAAACAGATACAGAAATATTACCGTAACTGTTCCAATCCTGATGATCCTCCGTCTGATCTACGTAATACATATAAAGCTTATCGCCTTTTACCGTAAATGACGGCATTGAGCAGCCGACACCGTCTCCGCTGTATCTGGTAATCGCATAAGGATTCCCTCCCCAGCCGCTTCCGTTCCATTTTTCATAGGGACCTTCCGGATTTTTGGCTCTTGCAATGAAAAGATTATTAACCTCCGGGTCTTTATCCGGATTTGTACGAAATTCCGGCGAGCCGGTGTATCCTACATAATAGTAGTCACCATATTTGAACGCCCCCGGATCGCAAGTAGACCATTTATCTTCGGAATTCAGTGTAGGATATAACACTGTTTTCCACTCTGTCCATGTCTTTCCTCCATCTTCGGAGCGAATATACTCAATACTGTCATTGCCATATCGCACACCGTTTGAAATAAGTGGCGGAGCAGATGCCCAAATATCAATGCGATCCCCGTCAATCAGAATAGCAGGTCCATAGCGGTATGCATACTGTGTACTTTCGGGCGGTGTGTAGATTACTTTTCCTGTATTGGCACAAATGATTTTCAGGGTAATATTGTTAGAAGCTGCTGCTCCTTGAATAGCTAAAAGAGCTATCGCCATTAGTGTAGAAAAAAACATTAAAACTCTTTTTTTCATTATCGCTTTCCTCCAACGCCGCTTTTACACGCCGAAACGTTCATTGATTTCACTCTGTGCAGCATTTACAATTGCTTCCATAGCCTGCTTAGGCGTCATTTTTTGATCAACACAAGCAGCTGCAGCATTAGACTCGAAAGATTTGGTAGTAACACGGAAAATAGAATCATAACTGCGAATTTTACGCAGCATTTTTAAGGACTCTTCATCACGTACATAAGATGCATGCTGCTTATCCCATTCAGCCGCCTTGATATAAGTGCGATTTCCAAGAGCAACCAATACCTTGCCTGCATCCTCAGCTTGAGAATTGTTGCTTGCCAATCCGTAAAAACGGTTATTCATCAGAATACAGGTATAATTTTTCTGTCCGTCACCCTTCGGGAAAGGCAAAATACCATAATCATCTTCCATTAAAGCAGATAAATCGTTAATATCCGGAGAACCGTTTCCGCCGATATAGAACAGGCTTTCACCAGCCATAAAGGAATTGATGGCTGTTACATAGTTTCCGCTTTTGTTTTTGTTATATAATCCCGCCTTACAATAGCTTTGGAGCCAGTTCAAAGCTTCCAGCAACTTGGAATCCAATCCGTTAAATACCGGAATACCGTTTGCCAACACGACCGGAGAAGTACCGTTTGCAAACACTAAATTGAAGAGGTAAGGGGTAAAAGTAGCATTGCAACCATAAACTTTCCCGTTTGACTGCTTATACGCCGTTTCCGAAACAGAACGGAATTTAGACCATGTCCACTGACCTTTATCTACAAGGCTGTAAAGATCTCCCACCTTGTATTTGGAAGCTAACGCTTTATTGAAATATACAACACTGTAACCTATGTATTTTTCTAATCCTACACCATAACAGGTGTTTTTATATGTTGCATTTGCAATAGATGCAGGACTCCAACCATTCGTCTTTAATCCAACCGAACTGACTTTTGACAAATCCGCGAAATAACCGTTTTTATATAAATCGCCCATTTCACCCTGAATTTCATAAATGTCCGCATATACTTTTCCGCTCGCTGTTGTAGTAGCAACATCGCTCAAAAAGCTGTTTGCATCCATATATACCATTTTAATGGTGCAATTATATTCTTTCTGAATCGCAGCAATTGCTTTTACATTTGCTTGCGCAACCGGATCACTGTTGCTGGACTTGTAATTGTTAGGCCAAAAAGTACCTATTTTGATCGTTTTACCTTTCAAATTAGTTACGTTCTCTTTAAAAACCGGATCTTTAAAAGGATCCACCCCGTCTAAAAATCCCGGATCCACCATCTGCGCGGAATCACTGGTTTTATCCGGAATAGATGCTGTTGCTTGTGATTTTGAAGATGTGTTTCCCGCTGACGGTTTACTGTTATTAGCGGTCACTTCGCTCGTAGCATCACCGGATGTAAGTCCTGACACATCAGAGTTGTCACCGGTCAAATCGCTTCCCAAATTATCGCTGCCATTTTCTTCTGGCTGTATATCGGAAACGGTTGATGTTGTTTTGCTGCTCACCGGTCCCTTTTTGCCACAGGCACAAACAGATAATAACATAAGCATAGCCACTGCCGCCGCCAAAAACCTCTTTAACATAATTTTTCCTCCCTCAAAACTGATGAATTGTTTTTAAATCTATGTTGGATTCTGTTATACGTGTAACACAAATGTATAATAACACATTTTCACTTAAATTGCAAGCATTTTTATATAAAATTATATTTAAAAATATAAAAAGTGCATAGATCAATGTGTTAGATAAATGAAGCTTTCCACTACACCGCATGTAATCACACAATATAACAAAATAACCTTAACCTTTCAGTTTACTTCATTCCCGGAGCCAACCCGGTAGAATTTCTGACAAATAGTTCTGTTCTGATATCTATATTTTCCACTACGTTTTCCTTAATATGTCTATAAAGGACATCAAACGCAAGTTTGCCGTACTCTCTCTTATCAAATCCGATAGAAGTTACAGTTGGATTGAATTTTTTTGATATATAAATATCATCCATACCGACAACCGATAATTCATTCGGAACAGACTTATTTAACTCAGTAGCAGCCTGAATAACGCCATAAGCCATTAGGTCGTTTAAGCACAGAACAGCAGTTACTTCCGGATGATCTGCTAGCAGTTTTTTGGTCAAACGATAACTGGAATCCATATCAGGATTTCGAATGCTCATCTCACTGACAAATATTTGAGGACTGTCCGGCAAATATTTTTTCATTGCCGAAAAAAACATTTGATCGCGAGTATCAAAAGTGCTGTTACGTCCCAATGTGCTCACCATGGCAATTTGTGTATGACCCATGTTTTTTAAATAAGCGACTGTCTTATCAATTCCAATCATATGATCCACAAAAATATGCGAAATATCTTGACAGTCTTTTAAAATAATACCGTTAATCAGCACACGTATTCCGGCATCAACCATACTGAGAATAATTTCACGGTATCTGTCATCGGACATGTAAGGTATACCGGTAATGAATACACCATCAATCCGTTGTGCAATCAAACGTTGAATATACTTTTCCGTTTCACGCTGGGCAGTGCAAATACTGACCAAATAATTATTATCAATAGCTGCGTTTTCAAAACCGGTAATAATCTCCGCAAAATATGGGTTCGACAGATCATTCGCTAAAACCGCTAATTGTCTGGTCTCGTTCTTTACCATAGAACGAGCCACCATATCGGCAGTATAGTTTAATTCTTTTACTGCATCCCAAACCTTTTTTGAAGTTTCCGGGGAAACGCTACGGCTCTTATTCATGACATATGATACCGACGCTTCCGACACCCCCGCCAATAAAGCGACATCTTTTCTTGTTACGCGCATCAACATCTCACCTTTTGTCTAACCTACAATACCTGCACGGTCAATTGATTCCACAAAAAACTTTTGTAATATAATATAAATCAATGCAATCGGAATAACCGCCAAAACCGCACCGATATTCACATAATTAGCAACCTCTATTGGTTTTCCTGAGCTTTGCATCAAGGCACTGACATTTCTGGCCATGATATCCGCCTCATCCAAAAATCTTGGAGTAAACACCGTATCCGTCCATTGCCAAGCTAAAGAGAGCAAAAACACTGTGACCATCGTTGATGTAGCTGCCGGAAACATAATTTTAGAAAAAGTACGAAACGTACCGCAGCCATCCAAATAAGAAGCTTCTTCTAATTCCTTAGGCATGTTTCTGAAAAACTGACGAAACATAAAAATATATAAGCCGTTTTTTATACCCAAGCCGGACAATGACAAAATAGCCAATGGCCATGCTGTTCCAATTAAGTTAAATACTCCGAGAAAAGTTTTAAATTTTAAATATAATGGAAGAATAATAGTCTGAGAAGGCACTATTAAGGAAAAAATCACCAGGAAAAAACAAATTCCTCTTCCTTTGAATTGAAATCTTGCAAATCCATATCCTATTACGGCGCAAACAACTGTTTGTATGGCACTTAAAAATACAGATACAAACATAGTATTACGCAAAGCAAGCCAATAGTTCATTTCTTTCACAACATGCTTAATGTTATTAAATGTAAAGTGCTTCGGCAAAAAACGAACAGTTGGATCGATAAAATCGGAATAGGATTTAAAAGCATTAATAATCTTTATAAAAAAGGGATACAAAATAATATAGCACAAACCTAATAAGATCACTGTTCTTACCAGTATCCAGAAAAACGAAGTTACTGCCCGGGGTGTCAAATGTTTCGATTGCCACCGCTGCCATTTTATACGGCAACCGGAACTTGTTTTTGTTGCAGACTGCATAATTTTGCCCCTCCTCTAATCCAGATAATGAATTCGTTTGGACAGCACACCGCATATAATTCCCAAACAGATCAAAATAATCAAAAAGAACATCCAAGACATTGCACAAGCATAACCGATTCCTTTGCTATTGGTAAAAGAATTGTCAAGAATATACTGCAGCACCTCATATTTGGGATTCGTGAAGGAATCTATAATGGTATACACAATATTGACTAAAATCATCGGTGTGAGCATCGGAAAAGTAATTTTCCAAAATTCTTCCCATTTGGTAGCGCCCTCTACCTTTGAAGCCTCAAATAAAGAACTCGGTATAGCCTGTAAAGCCGAAATAAAAATCAAAATCTGTACACCTGAAGAATTCACCACACTATAAGTGTTTTCCACCGCATAAACAATAACATCGGTTATATTACTGTTTAAATTTGCAGATTCCAACAAAGCCTTTAAATCAAAAAAAGAAGAAAAGTTTCCCGAAAATGCAGTTGCGATAGATTCGCTGGTATTACTGGCAGAACTGAAAAAAGAAGTTGCCATGTTATTGACGTCCGCACCGGCTATAATTCCTGTTGCTACCAGAACCGGAAGAAAAAAAATAGTACGAATTGCTCCTCTGCCGAAAAATTTTTGATTTAACACATTAGCAATAAAAAAGCTAAAAAACAAAATAACAATTAAATCAACTAATGTCCCTTGAATCGCTTGATACAGCATTGGCAAGAACTTCGTATCAGTAGTTACTGCATCAACGTAGTTGCTGAAACCGACAAATTCCTGCTGCACATAATTGAATTTGATGGTAGCAAATTCAAGAGAATATTTAAAAGAATCCACCAATGCCGGGATGAAAATGAAAAGCATTCCGAAAAGAAAGGGGGCAATAAACAAATAACCCGCCTTATTCTTCTTAGCCATCAGATTGCCGATCCTCTTGTGGCGGCTGTTACGTTCACGAATACGCATCATATCCCATTCCTTTTGTTAGGTTTAATTTAAAACACAATAATCCATTCCGGCAATTGTGTTTCCATCCACAGACACAGCCTCTTCATTGTAATTAATCAACACACAGCTGCCGTTTTCGTATTTTACCCGAACAACACCCTCTGCTATTCTGCTGTGCTGTACCATTGCGCTGTTGCTGATATCAAAAAAGAAGCTGTTCCATTTGGTATAAGCAGATATAATTTCTTCTTTCCACTCATCTGCTGCTACCGAATAATAATCTGAACAGCTGGTGTCCGCCAACAGCAATGGATCTTCGGTCATTAACACATAATGCAATCCGGCACCATTCTCAATACTTTTAAGCAATGATTTCTGATAGCTGCCCTGTTGATTCAATGCAACACCGCTATACTCTACATAACCGTGTAAGACCATACCGACAAAAGGAATCGTATAGCTTTCAATGCTCATACCCGAAGATTCCAGCGGTGTATCAGTAACCGCCTGTGCATATTTCAGCGTATAAGCATTTCCACCATCTACCAGTAAATTATACCCTGAATTCTTTAGATTTTCAAGTGAGGAGATCACAATATTTTTACTGTCTTCTCTTGTCAGTTCATATCTCTCATCATAGTTACCGGATAAATAAGATCCCATAGAAGAAACAAACAACTGGTTAGCATCTATTCCGTCAGCTTCTTTCTTAAAGCACTCAATAATAGAATTATAACTTAGCGGATTGATGAGGTAAGTACTGTTACTTAAATCCCGCCGCCTGCTGGACGGATAATATCCACTCAGAACAGCGGTATCATTGCTGATAAAACGAGAAATTTGTGAACCGGTATTCAGACCGTTTCCGCTTCGATATACCTTTGTAAAATCCACATCTAAATACGAAGCACTCTGTATACTGTTGAGATACTTCTTCAGCGCCTGATATCCTTTTACGCCGCCCATAGATTTTTCCACTTTCAATTTTTGTGGAATCCGGAATTGCATCCCCCCGTTTATGCTTCCCTGAAGTATGACCTGCAATCCTTTAATTTTGTTGTCAAAAAGGTACTTACTGAAAGATTCTATATTTTCAAATGTCGAAGCCGCCGTTTCAACATTCATGGGAATAAGTCCGACCATCTTTCTCTTGGTAACTGCACCGATAAAACTAATATCCAATCGTAAATCTTTTTTCTCCGTCAGCTTTTTCAAGGAGCCTGTTTGCGTCAGATAAGAACGGTAATAACTCGCCATGCCTGAATACTCCGCATGTTCCCCATACAGAAAATGATAACGCACTACATAAGGAGAAGTTGGTTTCTTTTTAGAATACACACGATTGGCAACTACATTTTCTTGTTGCTCCAAAATATCACTTTGAGCAATATCCATTGTGTAATAAGTAAAATACGGAGAAACGGTGTTATAATTGGAGAGGGTGTTTTCGGTCTTAACTCTTACTCCACCCATTGCATCTCCACTTTCTACAATACCGAAAACACCGCGTTTACCACAACGCACCCCGAATACGGGGAATGTTGAATATGGAGCAAGTGCAGAAGAATCGGACAAGTTCACCCCGAAATCAGTTCCGTAAAACGGAAGGTCAATTTGTGTCAGAGTAGAAGTGTTTTCGGCGCGGGAATTGTTTTCAATCACTGCACCGCTTCCATCTGGGATGACCAAATATCCTTCATCTTGAGCCGTAGTAGAAAAGAAATTACTTAATAAATAAATCTTCGTTAAATAATATCCGCTGTTTTTTACATGGACAATGTTTGGAGTGTCTATTTTGGCAATAAAATCACGCTCATGGAGCTGATATATTACGGGGATTTCAAAATATGCCTGTACTGTACCGGCAGCATTTTCTATACCGATTTTTTTCTCCTCTGCAGAGATAAAATCGGCATTAACTTCCAAAGCGGTAGAAGTTTTCTCCATAAGGGAACGCTGAACTGTGGTTAAATAACCGGACTCACAAACATAAATCGTACCGAGCTGTTCTAAACCCGGATATTTTTTTAAGTTATCCGCTTTGTCGGCATCCTCAAGCTCATCGTAAATAACAGCTTGATATAACCGCTGAAAACGAGCAAAATCAAAACGATTTAGAGTTCCCGCTTCTATTGCCTTTTCAGCACGTTCTTCCAACTCATGATACGCATCCGCAGACATAACATAGCAGATATTTTGATTTTCGGAATCTGTGCCAAAAGCATAGGTCAACGTAACGGAATCCTTTTCTGCTTTCATTTTCACTTGATTCATCCCATCATCATTGATGCTGTCCGGATAGCTGCTCATTGTGTTTTGTGCGCTTGCTCCGTCATAATACTCGATAGACACCTGAGAATAGCTGTCTGCCTTCCCCTCATCGCTGAGCTCCAACGGTGTATCATAAATAGCTTGATTAGAGAAAAACACGCTTCCGGTTTCTTTGTCCAGCACAGCGATATCATAATACTGACCAATATATAATGTTAAATACTCATTACTGAGGATTTCTTTCATAGAAGAAAGTATTTGGCGATCCCTCTCACTAGCCTGATATGAACCGCTCTTGGCGTCATTTTGCAGATCATTTACAAACTGTATATCATTAAACGCATAAAAAGTTTTGATTGCATCAACAGATTGCAGCTTTCCTCCGCATCCGGATAAAATTCCTATCATAACCGCGCAGCCAACTGCTGCCAGCCGCCGAAAATATCTTTTTTTATGTGGCATCCTATATTGACCTCCTTTCTCGGATCTACCTAAGCTTCAGCTCTGACCAAAACGTAACAACAAATCCGGACATCTGCTGAATCAAATTAAAAAACAACAGTGCAATATATGCGATCATGCACATACCCAAGATGATAAAAATAATCATAAGAACTGTTTTTCCAAAAGTATATTGGTGTGTAACTAAAGTCCCGGAGAACAACAAAAATGCCATCCATACATAACCGATATTCACCAACATAGTATAAAAGGAGGCCTCCTTCAAAATCAGAGCATAACTTAACGGAACAAGAATAACATGAATTAAAACAAGCGGAATCAATGCATATGCCGTAGCTTTCACAATATCAATAAATTTTCCTTCTCCGTCGTACAAACTTGTCAAGCACCAACTCGCAATACACCACAGAAAAAACAAACACAGGGTAGTGGCAACACTTTGATATACATTAAAATTAACACCGCCGCCCGGATTAAAAAGATAAGCCGTGCAAAAACCGGACAAAACAGTAGTCAAAACATAAAGAATAAGCCACAAAACGGCTGTACGCAGACTACCTTTGCGCTCGTGCTTGATCTCCCAAAATCCCTTGAAGGGATGTACGATCAAATATAAAGAATATCTCAGTTCTTTTAGCAATGCGCTCATATAGCTTCACTCCTGACTTTTAGCTAACTGCCCTTATAGTATCTGATAAAGCGCTTAATCAGGGAATACAATAGGACTAAAATCCCAAGCGCAATCACAATTCCCATGATAATGGGAAAATATGCCTGTACCTTTTGTTTTCTAATGAGCGCTACCGTATCAGAGTATCGATCTCGCTCTTCTGCATACCGAAAATACTTCAGTGCCTCATCATATTGTTCTTGTTGAAGCATTGCATTGCCCAAGCCAACAAAAGCATATTTGAAGTTAGTGTTTTCACCGGCCAACTCTGACCAAAGCTGATAAGCTTCCTGATAGTCTCCTTTATATTGGCTGGCTTCCGCCTCCAATACCAGCTTACCATATGAGGACGGCTGGAAAACAAACACCTTTGCAAGACCGCTGTCAAGCACTAACAGATGATCCCCGCTATATCGGATGTCTGCCGGCGTTTGAAAGCTGCTTTTTTCATTTCCCAGTTTTCCAAATATAAAAAGCAGATTTCCATTGTCATCATAAGTAAATATATGCCCGTTTTGTTGATCCAACATACTATATATTCCGTTTTCGGAGGTTGCTACACCGACAATACGGGAAGGTTCTTCTTCAAAGTCCAAATCGCCAAGCGGTGCATAAAATCCGTTTCTTTTTAGCACATCTGTTCCCATAGTATTGAGCTTTTTTATTGGTGTAACCGTTCCGGACTTATCTTTGGAGCTAATTGCATTTTCAATGTCCTCACTATCCAAAGAACTGATGGTTGCCCACAAAAAGTCCTCGCCGTCCATATAGATATTGTTATACTCTGTCGGGACAAACTGTTCCAATTTTGCTTTTTGTGCCTCAGTAAAAAAGCGGCGCAACAGAACTGTCATTAAATCATACTGTACTCTGGGAGATCCGATATATCCCATAAACTTGCCCTGACTGTCCAGCTGAATAATACCCCGGTTAATATTACGCGCTACAACGTAAATTCTTCCAATACTGTCAACAGCCAATCTGCACGGAAAAAAGACTTCTTCTTCATTGCTTACACCCGACATATTCTCCGGTTTATCAATTATTTGAAGCACTTTACCGTCACTGTCACATTTTAAAATTCTATTATTTTGTGTGTCGGCAATCAATATATTTCCGTTTTCATACACATAAATACCTTCCGGTTTATTTAGCTGCAGCATTTCATTTTGATACATAAACTCTGATAATATCTTTTCCGGTTTAAAATCATTCGTAAAGATCATAATCCGATTGTTGTCAGTATCAACAATATACATCTTACCTGTTTTTTCAGAAACAACCAAACACTGCGGATGACCGGCGTGCACTCCGTCTTGATCCACTAATTCAACAGACTCCTTAAAAGTATACGCATCCGGTATGCTGACATCATTGCCTTTTTCATCATATGTATAGCTGGCGCTTCCGCCGATACCGGTATAAGCAGCCGCCGGTATTTGCAATAATAAGAACATAATCGCAAGCAGAACCGAACTACATTTCAAACACTTCACAAAGACACCTCAATCCTTCATGCCTGATGTTGACATTGTTTCTATAACATTTGACTGGGAAACAATAAACACAATAAGCGGTACCAGCATCATTAATACAGTAATTGCACCGCCTACGCCTGCACGCGCAATACCGGCAGCCTGCACCTGACTTAAAGCATATGACAGCGTCTTTAACTGCTCGCTGAATATATATGCCGAACTTCCCAAGCCCCAAAGGGATTGTACCGTAAAAATCATCAAAGTAATCCATGCTGGCTTTGCCATGGGCATAACTAATTTGAAAAATTTCACTACTTCTCCTGCGCCGTCCATGTCCGCGCTTTCCAATACAGAAAGATTGACGGTTTGATCCATAAACTGTTTCATGATGAAAAGGCCTAAAGGAGCACCTACTGCCGGTAAAATAACAGCGGCATATGTATCAATCAAATGAAGCTTTGACATAATGATGAAACTCGGAATAGCTGTAACAGCCGCGCTGAACATTAATGTCGTCTGGATCATTGAAAAAATAAATTTAGATCCGGGAAATTTGTAACGAGACAGCGGATAGGCGCACATTGACGCCAAAATAATATGCAGCGCCGTTCCGGCAGCCGTGATAAATACCGTGTTAAATATATACCTGCTGAATGGAATCCAGGAGTCTGCCATTAAAGAAAATAAGTCACTGAAATTTTTCAATGTTGGCTTGATGACAAAAAAACGGGGAGGAAACAGCCATAACTCGTTCGCCGGTTTCAGTGAAGTAGAGATCGTATACACAAAGGGTAAAATCATCAAAATTCCCATCAGTGAGAGAAACAATATCAAAATAATATCGCCGCCGACCGAACGGGATACCTTTTTCTTGAATATTGAATGTAAAATAGACATAAATCAAGTACCTACACTTTTCAGAAGTTTACGTATCACCGCATTGCAAAAGATCATCACTAAGAACAATATCGTTGCAAGAGTACAGGCATACCCCATCTCATACCGCGTCGTACCGTAATCCGCCAAATGATTCATAATAGTATGGACGGCATAATTTGTACTGGGGAAACCGCAAAGGTTGGTAATTACATCGCCTACACCGAAAGAATTGGTAATACTCAGCACTGCCGAAAGAAGCAGCTGCGGCTTCATCATGGGAAGCGTTACATACCAAAGCTCCTGCCAGCGGTTAGAGATACCGTCGAGTGCAGCCGCTTCATAATATTGTCTGTCTACACCTTGAAATCCCGCAATAAAGACCAGAAATGAGGTTCCCAGACTCATCCACAATATAATCATAATCAAAATCGGGAACATGTAGGAAGTATTTTGGAAAAATTGAATCGGAGATTGTATCAGCCCCAATTTTCTCAGCATACTGTTGACGTAACCCTGTGCATCACCGCTGAATAAGTAATTCCAGATAACGAATATGCCGCCTGATATTGAAGGAGCATAAAATACAATCGTAAAAAACACTCTCACCTTATGTGACAAATCATTGATAAGCCATGCAAAAAAGAAAGAAAGCAAAAAGCCTCCCGGTCCTATGATAATTGCAAATGCCAATGTATTTTTCAGTGCAATAATAAAAATGTCGTCATTTAAAAACAGGCGAAAGTAATTATCCACCCCGATAAATTTCGGAGCGCTTAACATATTAAAAGAGGTAAAACTCAACCAAACCGCAACGATAACAGGTAAAATTGTGAAAAGAGTAAAAATAATTAAATACGGAAGCATAAACAAATAGTGGGCTCGATGTTTACGCATAGATTTAAGCGTGTTGGAACAATCGCTTTTGAGTCGAGCTTTAAAAGCATGTCTTCCCGGTAACATTCATATCAACCACCTTTTTTCTTAACATTAAAGCTCTGTAACCTATTCCAAACCGAATTCACGGCGTTTCAGCAACATTTCCTGATTAATTTGATCTACATAGCCGAGCAATGTATCTCGCGTGCTGACATTATCGCTGTATACGGTGGCGATAGCAAAACCAACATTTCGGCTGGTCATATATCCGCCGGGAACTTCAGGAACACCCTGAGTAGCTTTCATTTGTTCAAGCAACACCTGCTTGTCAGCAGTTTTCCACGGAAGCATAGTCAAAGCTTCTAAATTGGCGGTATTATAACGCGCGCCAACGCCCATTACGCCTTCCAAATCTTTTCCGTACTGGTACTGTGTGTCACCGGATGTCAGCCATTTCATAAATTGCCATCCGCGCTCTTTTTCTTTGCTGGCAGACATCAACACACATCCAGACCCTGTTGAAGAAGATGTATTGCGTATATTTCCTTCTGCGTCTCGAATCCCCGGAATCATCGTCATCCCCCATTTCCCGCTGATTTCCGGCGCCGAGATCTGCAATAAATTATAATTGGTATAATCTTCTATTCCAATTACAATTTCTCCCGTACGAAAACGCGTGACGAAATTATAGGCATAAGGGAGATTGTAATCAGTAAAAAACCGCATAAAAAAGTGAAATGAATCAAGAGCAGTTTTGGTGTCCAGTGCGCTTTTTTTACCATCATCTGTATAAAATTCGCCCTGCATCTGATAAAGAAATGTTGCATAGGAATTAAAATTCGGCATGAGAGAAACATTCATGTTTTGACCTTGAATAGTCGGCAATGCCGAAATTATGTCCTGCCATGTTTTAATAGATTCAATATTGATTCCCAACTGCGCCAAAATATCTTGACGATAAAACATCATTAAATATGAAAATGTTTCAGGCAAAGCGTAGACACCATCTAAATACCGGTATGGCGTCAAAGCGCTTTCGGCAAATCGTTCGGCTATTTCTTCAAAATCCGGCATTTCAGACAAATCTGCCACCGCGCCGCGCATTGCATAGTTTGCAGGTTCGCTGCCGCTGACCTGCAGTGCCACATCAGGTCCGATACCTGCAACTGTAGCTGTTAAAATTGTAGCAGAGGGAACCAACTGAAGATTTACGGAAATATTATTTTTCGGTGTAAAATCCTGTTCGATCAAACGTCTGAGAACAAGTGCCTGATCCCGCCCGCCCGAAAGTCCGTTACCTACCCATACGGTAATAGAAGCGTTTCCGTCTCCTCCTGACAAATTATTATAATCATTAAAAAAGGAAGAGAAAAATCTCAATATCCCGTCCTTCATAGAAACCCACAGATTTGCATTTGCTTTGGGCAATTCCGCCTGCGGTTCAGAAATAAATATATAGTCCAACAACAGCGGCTGCTTTTTAACATCTAATAAGAGGTTAGCAAAAGTACTCAGTGAATCTCTGAACTGACTGTAAAGAGCCGGGATTTGATCCGGATCTTTTACCATCTCCTCAAGCTGATATGACAGTTGGTTCATCTGTGCAACATTGGAATCCTGTTTTCCTGTCATTTCTACCCATTTCTGAGCAATATTTTTTAATGCAACAGACTCTTGCCGAAAAGTTTCCACCACATCGGGCATATATTGATCAATATTGTAATCGCGATATAAATCCGGATCCGAGCCAATCAATGTCAGCAGACGCCAACTTGCATTATTTAAATGATCCATGCTTTGGGATGCAGCAACTAAAGATTCCGTCAATTCTCCCAAAACGACTTCCATTGTAATGGTTTGAACGCCTTTGTCTAAATAAAACAAATACGGCTCATCACCGCCGGCCAAGGCTATTTGCCAATTGTTATCGAATTCAAATTTCAGATTTTGCGCCTCACGAAACGGAATTTTTCCATTAATATATAAGCTCCTGACACATTGAATATCCCGCAAATAATTTTGTTTGAACCGATATCCGATGTGATATAGTCCGCTTTTCGGGACTTCAATTCGCCAAGTGATCCAGGTACCGGGATCTTGCCACTTGCTTCCTCCAATTACATTGATTTTCTGCTCATCATATTGATAGGGTTCATTAATAGGAGAGCTGTTATCCGAAGAGCCATATAACGCAGGACTTGACATTTCTTCGGCATTTTCAGCCTGAACTTTCAAAATACCATCTGTCAAAACGCCCTGTATCTCTGATATTCCTTGATCTCGACAATCTTCCAACACCGTAATATAATCCGGAATATTCTTCTCAGAAGGATTCAGCACAATAGAACTGATTGCCATCGGCTCAGCTACTGATTCCAAAGTAATACGATGTTCCCCCGCCGTAAAGTAAAACTCCAACTCGTTGTATAGACCGGATGCATCTTTAATAGTGGTCGACAGCCACTGTGCCTTCTCTTTCAATGAGGTTTGTAAAGTTTCATTTACAGAGCTCTCGGGTGTGAAAACTCTGTCAAATTCCAGTTGAGAAGCCTCTTCAAAAGGTATTTTCCCGTCTATAAGTAAGTTCCTTTGGATCGTGGAATTAGTCCCTTTTATCGGATAATACTCTAGCTCGATAGAATATAAACCCGATTCAGGCAATTTAACTTTCCATTCTGCTTTCCCTGACTCACCGGTCAAGACCACAGCACCTGTTTTTCCTTGATACTCGTTAACCAAGCTGGAATTTTGCGCAACCGACATTGATAACAAATCTACTTTTACACTGTTCTTTGGTGCGCTATCCTTAGGGCACGAGGCAATATATGTACTATAGTCAATTTCGTCTTTACTCTGTGTAGCACTAATTACGCCGCTGGTGGTTTTTTCAGCAAAGCCTGTCAAGCAAAAAGTACAGCCGGTTGTTGCTGCAACGGTCACAGCAATCAAAGCAGCAATAACTCTTGTACGGGAAATCCGCAAGGCAATCACTCCTTAAGTTATCCATTTGTAACTACTCGTTATACGTGTTTCACAGTTATATTATACCCTAATAATCCTAGTTTTGCAATAGTAATTTTTAAAAACAGAAAAATATTTATATCATTCTTATTATATAAACCCAACAAAAAATAAAATTTCATTGTAAACACATCTAAAAAGAGCAAAAAAATTACAAAATCATAATTATTTTTGCCTAATTTTTTACATTTAAAACCCTATTTACCATATCCGATTCAAGAGAGTTTCATTTTCTTTCTAAGTCCGTCTTTATCTTTGAAATATATTTTCCGTAAGTTTAAAATCGTACAATTTAGTTATACGCGTAACTGAATTATTATCTTACATTTCAGTTTATTTCAAAATGTAAAATATCATTTCTTTTCAATCTTTTAAGCCGTTATTCTTTATCACATTCTGATACCAATGGGCGCTATCTTTCCAAGTACGTTTTTGCGTAACAAAATCTGTGTGAACGATCCCAAATGGGTAAGTATATCCCGCGTTCCACTCAAAATTATCATACAACGACCAAAGATAATATCCTCGAATGTCCGCTCCTTCTGCAATAGCTTTGTGAATCCACTTTAAGAATCCTTCTACATATTGAATACGATAAGCATCATGTACTATTCCGTCATTTCCAACTTTCTCTTCCTCATTATGTACGCCATTTTCAGTAATATAAATCGGTATTTTAAGCTTAAAGTCCTCAAGAAGAATTTTAATCGCATCGTATACACATTTCGGGTAATATTCCACACCTGTTTCCAGAAAATTGCCGCCATTGCGATCCATGGAACGTTTAATTTCCGATGCTTGTGAAGAAACTACAATCCGATTGTAACAGTTACAGCCGAAGAAATCCATAGGCTGACTGATTATTTTCAAATCGTCATCTCTAATATCCGGCATTGTTCCGTCTATTTCCATTTTATTCAACAAATAATTTGAATAACATCCTTTTAAAATAGGATTCAGATAAGACAAATAAGATTCTTCGTTTTCTCGCCTGGCAATCGCAACATCTTCTTCATTATCTGGTCTGGCAGGATGCCGATTCCAAATATCAATAACTATTCCGATTTTACTGTTTTCCGGATTCAATGCTCGAAAAGCTGAAACACCTTCACCGTGTGCCAGCATGATATTATGATTTGCCTGTTTCCCGAACCGATCCAGTTTCAATCCCGGAGCAAATGCACCGCAGGCATACCCAACATAAGTTGCTATCGGTTCATTAATCGTAGCGAAAAGAGGAACGGTATCTGAAAATTCCTTAAAAATAATTTCAGCATACTCTCCAAACCATTTGGCAACATCGCGATTCAGCCAACCGCCCAAATTTTGCAACTCATATGGCAAATCCCAATGATATAAAGTCATATTCGGAACGATATCATTTTTTAAAAGTTCATCAATAAGCCGTTTATAAAAGTCCAACCCTTTTTGATTGATCTGCCCTTTTCCATCAGGTAGTACACGTGGCCAGGACACCGAAAAGCGATAGCTTTTTAAGCCCATTTTTTTCATCATCTGTACGTCTTCTTTATATAATTCATAGTGGTTGCAAGCGACCTCTGGAGTATCACCGTTTGTTACTTTTGATGATCGAATTAACAGATGCTCAAAGTAAACGTATAGAGAATGCCCGTTTTAAATATACAGCGACTGCTTTTCCATCCTTTTGTGCTGCACCCTCTATTTGCGCTGCAGCAGTAGCCGTCCCCCACAAAAAATCTTTTGGAAAAATATATTCCATTTTGCATAAACCTCCGTTACTGTTATACGTATAACTATACCATCTTTTTTTTCAGAAGTAAATAGCAAAATGAAAAATTTATAAACAAATTCCAAAAGATAAATATAATAATGCTTTCATTACAGATTCTATCCCAGTGAAAGTAATTTTTTCTTATCTGAATCATAGAATTATTGTTAAGATATCTTTTTTGAACGTAAGTATTACAGAACCAACATAATAAGTTATTGCAACCAATAACCTGTTTGTACTGTTACATCTTCATCTGCTGAGCAAAAAAATTTCATTAAGACCTGCCAAACTTGGCATAATTACATACCGTTCAAATATTTTCTATTAATTTTTCAGTCATTAAGCGAGCAATTTTCATAATCTTTAGTTCTCGTCATTGTTCAAATATAGATGGTATTTGGGCATATCATACGAATATCAGCCCCTTGTTTACAACTTCCATAGCGGAATTGCAAATATTGTTCATTTTGCCTACCCAAGTCATTTGGTCGGTTGCTTTAAGATGCTCAGTTTCCCCTTGCTTTTCCGCCATTTCTTTAACCAGCCGAGGAAACATATCTTCCGCTTGTTCGTCAATGTCGGCGAAATAGGCATCTAACTTACCCGATGTTAAATAGTTATAACAGATGACTTTATGGTGCTGTTCTAAGTATCGTGTGTGCCGCTGGTCTCGCCTGCCGGCTCGGTTGGTTTGCAATCTGAGTGCCACCAGCACTCGCCTTGCCCCAAAATACCGATAGGCTTTTGTCCCTCTTCGGGAAGTGCTAAGGTTGGAAGCAGATAATCTTCAACCTGAGTGTATACACTGCCCATCTGTTCGAATAATATGCCGATTATAAAAAAAGACGATGTATCCGCTAAATCATCACAGATACATCGTCTTTTGACTATTTTAATTGTTAATCACCCTCAAGCATATCAAAATGCTTGAGCGCGGATTTAATTGCTTGTTCCTTTTCAGGTGTGCATTTTGGTTGACTACTGTTTTCGGATTTCGGTTTATTATAATTTTCTCTTTCAATAATCCCGCACTTCTGCTTTACTTGTGCGATATTCAGAGAAGATACTGTCAATCCTGTATGCTCCTTGACATAAGACTTAATCTCATCATAGCTTGCCTTGCTCTCTGCTCCAGTTAAATCCAACTCATCCATATCCAAGTTAATCTCGATATGTTGCTTTGTTTGAAGTTTGGACAACAACACTACCGTCTCCACATGGTTAGTATGCGGAAACATATCCACCGGCTGAATGGCTTTTACCTGATATCCGTGCTGTACCAAATAAGATAAGTCCCGCTCCTGCGTTTCCGGGTTGCAGGAAATGTAAACGATTCTCTTAGGGGACAACGCAGCCAGTGAAGACAAAAACGCCAAGTCGCTTCCGGCACGCGGGGGATCCATCATAACTACCTCTGCTGTCTGCCCCTCTTTCGCCATCTCGGTCATGAACCGACCGGCATCCGCATGATAAAAGTATGCGTTTTTTATCCCGTTTCGCTTGGCGTTCGCGATGGCATCTTTTATTGCATCCCGATTTACCTCAACTCCGATGACCTGCCCCGCATCTTTTGCTGCAACCAAGCCAATGGTGCCAATACCGCAATAGGCGTCAATCACCGTTTCTTTTCCGGTCAAACCGGCAAAAGCAATTGCTTTTTGATAAAGAATTTCGGTCTGCACCGGGTTGATTTGATAAAATGACTTTGCCGAAATACGAAACACGCATCCGCAAAGGGTATCTTCAATAGTACCGTCACCATACAAAACCTTTTCGTTTTCTCCGAGCACCATACTGGTCTGATACGGATTTACATTCATCAATATCGTTGTGATTTCCGGATGCTTTTCCCGCAATGCAGCCACAAAATGATTTTTAGACGGGAACACCGGCGTTCCGGTCACCAGCACCACCATGATCTGATTACTGGAAAAGCCGCGTTTGACCAGCACATGCCGCAGAAAGCCTCTGCCAGTATCCTCATTGTAGGGTGTCAATTTGAATTGATGCATCATCCCGCGAATCGTCCCGATGATTTCATCTGCTTTCTGATCTTCGGTCATGCAGTGCTCGACCGGAACCACCCGATGGGTGCTGGACTGATAAACTCCTGAAATAATTCGTTTGTTTTGTGTAAGTGCAAACGCCGCCTGCACCTTGTTTCGATAATGATACGGGGTTTCCATGCCGATAATCGGCTGTACTCTACCGAATTTTCCCAACAGTTTTTCCACTTTACGCTGTTTCCACTGCAACTGTCTCGGATAAGACATATTCTGCAATTGGCAGCCTCCGCACTTCCGATAAAGCGGGCAGGGCAAATGCCCTTCCTCCTTCGCACAATCTTCCGGCCGTTTTTTGTCGATCAAGCGGGAACGACTACCCGTTTTTTGATCAAGGGACTGCTGATGCAGCATTTCTTTTCTGTTCCGGTTCATGAATCCCGTTCCTTTCCGGGAAAATTATTTTCCCGCCAAATCCAGTAATTGTTTTACTTTTTGTTCGTCCGGCATCACATAAGCAGTCCGATAATCAACAAAAATCACCATACCCGGTTTTGCGCCGCTCGGCTTTTTTACATTTTTAATCAGCGTATAATCAACCGGAACCTGCGCTGAATCCCTCGCCTTGCTGTTGTATGCGGCAATGATACAGGCCTCCTCAATCGTTCGGTTTGGAATTTCCGCTCCTTGTGCACAAATAATGACATGAGAACCCGGCATGTTATGAACATGCAGCCACATATCATAATTTTTCGCATCCTTTAAGGTCAGCTTGTCATTTTGCTTGTTGTTTCTGCCGCACAAAATCGTATATCCGTCCGATGACAAAAAACGGAGCGGCGGCTGCGCCTTTAAGATCTTGTTTCGATTCTTATAATTTTTCAAATAGCCCTGTTCTGCCAATTCCTGACGGATTTCTAGCAGTTCGCTTTCCCCGTTGGTGCGGGAAACAGCATCAAATACGCTTTCTAAATAAATCAGTTCTTCCTTCGCCTGCTCAATAAACCCGATCAGCAGCTTTTCGGCAGTGGCGGCTTTCCGATATTCTTTATAATATTTCTGTGCATTCTGAACCGGTGTCAGTCCCGGCTCTAACGGAATTTCCACCAGAGCTGCATCTTCGGCATAATAATTCTGCAAAACCGCCTTGTTATCTCCTTTTTTGATTTGATAAAGGCTTGCATTGATTAAGTCGCCGTAAATTTTGAGTTTTTCCCGATCCGCACAGTTTTTCAGTTCTTCGGTTTGCGTGGCTATTTTTCGTTCAGCCCGCTCAGACAGATTCATCAACAGCTTCAACAGATCATTGGAACGCTGTCTCATCCGGTCCATTCTGTCCCGCTCGGCATAAAACCTATCTAACAACTGACTGCAGTTTTCTACCGGCTGTGTCACAAGATAATGCCCGTACTGTTTCAAATCCAAAAAAGAAAATTCTTTCGGCTTTCCGTTGTGTTCCATTGCAATGGTCGGTTCAGAATGATTTTCTTCCAGCATTTTTCGGATTCTGCCGCAGAAAAAGAACAATCGATCGGTGATATCGTCAGTAAGTTCTGCGGTAGAAATATCACGATAACGGGTTGCATATCCGGCAATCTCCCTTGCCAAAACCGGAGAAACTCCTTGGAACACCCGTACCAATGCCTTGGACAAATCTTCTGCTTTCCCGGCTTTCAGGCGGAAAAGCACCTCCTCCCGTTCTGCAGAAAGCAAATTCAACTTGTCCTGCTGCGGCAAATGCCGATATTCCATACCGGGCAATATCTGCCGCACCCGTGACATTTCTTCATCGATTCGTTTGATTGCATCAATGATTCTGCCGTCTTGATTGACCAAAACAATGTTGCTGTGCCGCCCCATAATTTCCACAACCAGTGTCAAAGTCACACGGTCTCCGAATTCATTCATGCTTTCGAAATCCAATTCGAGCACTCGATCCATTCCGATCTGACGCACATCGCTTAATTTTCCGCAGCCCAAATGCTTTCGGAGCAGCATGCAAAACATCGGCGGTGTCTTAGGATTTTCAAAGCTTTCTTGGGTAAAATGAACACGAGGGCTGTCTGCGCCCGCAGAAAGCAACAGTTTATCCGAGTACCCCTTTCCCCGAAGCGTGATGATGATTTCTTCCCGGGAAGGCTGATGAATTTTATCAATACGCGCACCGATATGCGATGCAATTTCCATTTTGATAAAGTGCAGAAAAGCACCGTCTAATGCCATCTTAAATGATCTTCCTTTCGTTTTCCGCAGCTTTTCTGCTTATTTTACAGATAACATGCCGGATTTTCTTCTTCCCCGGCATAGAAAAAATCAACCTCTGTAAATCGATCAGCCAGCATTTGCCGCAGCGGTTCTTTAATAATCCGTTCTGTTTCAAAATGCCCGGCGTCTACCGCCGTTAAGCCTGCCGACACCGCCTCCAACAATTCGTGATGCTTCAGTTCTGCCGTTACCATGGCGTCTATGCCGGCTTGCAGAACAGCTTCCAGCAAAAAACCGCCGCTTCCGCAGCTCACTGCAACGGTGCGTATTTCCTTTTTGCCGTCGGTATATTTGATTCGCTCGATTCCGAGCGATTGCTTGATCCATGCTCCAAAAGCAGACGGTGTCATCGGCTGTGCCAAGTGTCCCACCAAGCCAAAACCATCCTCCTGTTTTGCAGTATCATCCGGGATTTTTTGGAGCGTTTCCGGTATCAAACCGCATTTCAAAGCAAGCTGATAATTGACACCGTGTTCTGCCATATCAAGATTGGTATGTGCCGATAATACCGCGATATCCCGCTTCACCAAACGAGATAGCAAGCTGCTGCCTAAAATCTGTCTCACGGGATGGAAAATGATCGGATGATGTGAAACGATGAGTTGCGCCCCAATCCGAACCGCCTCCTTTAACACTACTTCGGTAACATCCAGACAGATCAGGCATTTGGTTACTTCTTTTTCCGGATCTCCCAATAAAATACCGCAATTATCATAATCAAGTGCCCGATCGAACGGAGCAATTTCATTAATATAATGATAAATTTCTTTTATTTTCACAGTAATCCGCCTCTCACAGATATCGTTTCAACTTTTCGGAAAGCTCTCTGAATTCGGATGCCTTACAGGTGTCCCCCGATTTAATCAATCCGGCTGATATTTTCTCCAACCGGCCAATCTTTTTTTGCAGATATTTTTTTGACAGCGTATCCATTTTATAGATTGATTTTCCGGCATATCTTTCCTCGGGTGACAAACATTGTTGCTTTCCTGCAAAAACCACCGAAAAAACAACATACAAATGTCGATTATCCTCTGCAACATCTTCATCTTCCACGCGAAAACCATGTTTTGCAAGATATTCACGCAGATAGACATCCTGTGTCATCGGCTGCAGAATCAATCGCTTATCCGGATTTTTCAGCCATTCGACTGCCGAAATAATACTGCCGATTAATTCTCCACCCATCCCGGCAATTACAATATCCTCCACATGATCATCTACCTGTTTTAACCCATCAGATAACACCGTCTTAATCTGCCGGTCTAAACCATGTGCAGAAATAGCAGAAACTGCTTGCTTGAGCGGATTTTCATTAATGTCGGCGGCAATGGCACGGGAAATCCTTCCGGTCTGCACTAAATATACCGGCAAATATCCGTGATCAGTGCCGATATCTGCCAGATAAGCACCCTGCCGAACCAATCGGGCAACCGTCAATAAACGCTGATCCAAATGAACAGGCATACAACCATCAATCCTTTTTATCTATATCAATATCGTGCCTCTGCTTTGCTTTTTATTATAACACATACTACTTGCGCAGCGAAGCGAGCAGTGTAACAATGTTCTCAAAAGCGGAGAGCGCTTTTGAGAATATTATAACACAAATTATATCAAAGCAACGCTTTGATGACCGACGCAGGCGGTAACGCTGCCTTGCAGCGTGATTTACTGTTGCAATAGAAAAGCGTCGGCGCTTTGCGCCGTCTCAGCCGCATTTTATGCGGCGCGCAGAGGCGACTGCCTCTGTTCTGTTTTTGTTATAACATAAACCACTGGCACAGCGAAACGAGCAGTGTTTCAATACTCTTAAAACACAAGGTGCTTTTAAGAGTATTATAACATAAACTGCCGACAGATACTATTATAATTTTTACCAGTATCATCAATCTAAAATCAATACTTTTCTGGCTGTTTTTTATTTCGTTGCACCGGAGTGTACATAAGCAAAATAAAACAGTTCTTCTAAATTTTCGACCGTCAGGCTGTTTTCAAATCAATTCTGTTCTTTTGTTTGTTTTTTATTCCGTTTTATCCTCAACCAAGTGTTGACAATTTGTAAATTCCTTTGTATAATGATAATATATGTACAGGCTGTGAAAAGACCAACCGTGTTGTGAAATTCATCAGAGAATGCGCCCTTGGCTGTAAGGCGCTGAATCAACTGATACGGAAGCCATCTTGGAGCCGCAGGTAAAACCTGCCGTCTTTCCGCGTTAAGGAAAAGGAGCGGTATTGTATTTTAGGATACAGTACAATTTGGGTGGTACCACGGAAACAATGTCTTCGTCCCTTGATTTTATAGGGAGAAGACTTTTTTTATGAAAAAAATGAACTGCTTGAGAGGATGAAAAAATATTTATGAAGTGGACCGGTTTAAACGAATTGAGAGAAAAGTTTCTCAGTTTTTATGAGAGCAAGGGACATCTGCGGCTGAACAGCTATCCGCTGATTCCCCAAGGTGACAAAAGCCTGTTGTTGATCAACTCGGGTATGGCACCGATGAAAAAATTCTTTTTGGGGCAGGAGACTCCGCCCCGCAAACGGGTAACTACCTGTCAGAAATGTATCCGCACCCCCGATATCGAGCGAGTTGGAAAAACATCCCGACACGGCACTTATTTTGAAATGTTGGGTAACTTCTCCTTCGGAGATTACTTCAAGCACGAAGCGACCGCGTGGGCATGGGAATTTATTACCAAAGAGCTGGAGCTTCCGGTTGACCGTTTATGGATTTCCATCTACGAAAACGATGACGAAACCTTTGATATCTGGACGAAAGAAATCGGTATTCCTGCCGATCGTATCGTTCGTTTAGGAAAAGAAGATAATTTCTGGGAAATCGGCTCAGGACCATGCGGTCCCTGTTCCGAAATCTATTTCGACCGCGGGGAAGAATTCGGCTGCGGTAAACCGGGCTGCGCAGTCGGCTGTGACTGCGACCGTTTTGTAGAATTCTGGAATCTTGTGTTTTCTCAGTTTAACTCGGACGGAAACGGCAACTATGCTCCGATGGAACATCCGAACATTGATACCGGTATGGGCTTGGAACGCCTTGCCTGCATTATGCAGCAGGTAGACAATCTCTTTGAGGTTGATACCGTGCAAAACATTATGAAACACATCAGCCAAATTGCAGGGGTCACCTATAAGGAAGATGACAAAACCGACGTTTCTCTCCGCGTCATCACAGACCATATCCGAAGCACCACCTTTATGATTGCCGACGGCGTCACTCCGTCTAATGAAGGACGCGGATATGTTCTCCGCCGTTTGCTGCGCCGCGCGGCAAGACACGGACGTCTGCTGGGAATCAATGAGCCTTTCCTTTATCAAGTAGTGGACACCGTTGTAAAAGAAAATGAAATTGCTTATCCCGAACTGCTGCAAAAGAAAGCCTTTATCAAAAAGGTAATCAAGACGGAAGAGGAAAATTTCAACAGCACAATCGGAAAAGGCATGGAGCTGCTCAACCAATTAATTGACCGCTTTGAAAGTCACGAATTCAGCAATAATTGCTTGCCGGGTGAGCAGGTATTTAAGCTGTACGACACGTTTGGATTCCCAATCGATCTGACCAAAGAAATCCTTTCTGAGAAAAATATTGAATTGGACGAATCCGGTTTTATTCAGTTGATGGAACAACAGAAAGAGCGTGCACGGGCTGCCCGCTCCAAAATCGGCTGGTCGGATGACAACGAATATATGCTGACCGACGCGGATTCTGTCTTTGTCGGATATGATACTTTGGAGGCAGAGGGCGAAGTAATCGCACTGGGTGTAAACGGTGAACGGGTAGAACAAGCTGATGAAGGCGATGAAATCGCGGTTTCTCTCAGCAAAACGCCTTTCTATGCCGAAAGCGGCGGACAGTTAGGCGACAAGGGTATCATGCAGAATAAATTCTGCAAAATTGAAATATACGATTGCAAAAAGACCAATAGCGGTCAGTTTATCCATTTCGGAAAAATTGTCAGCGGCAGCATCTCTCAAGGTCAGATGATCACGGCAACGGTGGACAAAGAGCTCCGAGAAGCAACCATGCGCAACCATACCTGCGCACACTTGCTCCAGAAGGCACTGCGGGATACGCTGGGTGACCATGTTCACCAGGCAGGTCAGCAGGTTGATCCTTATCGTCTGCGTTTTGATTTTTCTCACTTTAACGCGATGACAAAGGAAGAATTGCAGCAGGTTGAAAACGCGGTCAACAAACAGATTTTGGCAGCCGTTCCTGTAACAATAACCGAAAAGAGCATTGAAGAAGCAAAGGCAATGGGAGCAATGGCTCTGTTCGGAGAAAAATACGGTAATGTCGTCCGAGTGGTCGATGTCAATGGCTATTCTATCGAGCTCTGCGGCGGTACTCATGTAGATAACACCGCTAAAATCGGTTTGTTTAAAATCATCAGCGAAAATTCGGTGGCATCCGGCATCCGAAGAATTGAAGCAGTCACAGGTGGCGGCGTTTTGGAACTGGTAAACGATATCAACGGTTTGCTGAATAAAGTTGCGGCAGTATTTAAAGTATCCAATCCTGCCGAGCTTGTTGCAAAAGGAGAAGCAATTCACAATGAGCTGAAAGCGAAAGACGCCGAATTGGCAGCGCTGAATGCGGAAATTGCAGACATGAAGATGGATATCCTACAAGATTCTACCGTCGACATTAACGGCGTGCGTGTCGTTTCCGCTTCCTTTAACACCGTGAAACCGGATGCGCTTCGAATCATGGGCGACAAAATCAAGGAAAAAGCGCCTAAAATGGTAGCGGTTATTGCAAGCATTGCCGACGGCAAAGGTACAATGATCGCAGTCTGCGGAAAAGAAGCGATCGAAAAGGGCGCACATGCCGGCATGATTATTAAAGAAATTGCGGCATTGGCAGGCGGCAAAGGCGGAGGACGTCCAGACAGCGCCATGGCAGGTGTATCGGAGATTTTCAAAATAGATGAGGCTTTAGCGCAACTTCCGTCCGTCGTACAAAAACTGACTGAAAAATAATTCATATCTGCTGAACAAATCAAAAAATTGATTTGTTCTGACGGCTATCGCCGTATAA